>Ga0209533_1001042_pt1 | contig 26176 bp, 35 predicted proteins | sample COG_04_FD_184748 | JGI IMG/M metagenome (GOLD analysis project Ga0209533, IMG submission 184748) | Pelagic Microbial community sample from North Sea - COGITO 998_met_04 (SPAdes) (version 2) | ecosystem: Environmental > Aquatic > Marine > Neritic zone/Coastal water | place: Helgoland, sampling...
ACAATTGATTGTTTATAATCTTGCTGATTTGGCCTTGTGTGGCGTTGTACTTTTCAGCCAGCGCCTTTTGCCTAATGGTTGTGTTGTGATACTCCGATCTGATTTCTTGTGCCGTTTTAAAATTCATTTATTGCCCCCGCAATTGTCCTGATGATGTTGAGTGTTTCTCAGTGAATGACAGTTCTGACAAAGCGGTGCCATCTCAATCATTTGCCCTGACTTGACCATTCTTGTCTCTGCCAATATTGCCTTGAACTCGCCAATGGTCGGCGCGAACGTCGGATGTTTGTCAATCGAGACATTCAGAGCAGCCTTAATTTGATCGCCGCTGTACTTCTCCAGTTGGACGTACCAAATCCGCTTGGCAGGTATTTCATCCTGACTCGTCAAGAAATTCGGGTACGCAGCCTTCAGGTATCCGAACAAGTTGTTGATGATGTTCTTGCGCTCTTCTGTTCGCTCACCAGTTGTTGTTTGTTGCGAGCTTGGTTGCTGTGTGTTTATTATCGTCGCCAGTTTTTGCGTAGACAGACTTCCAACCGTTTGCATTTGCTTCCTCCACCATTTGAATCGGATTATGACCAATAGCCGCCAAGCTAGTGATCTTGTTGATCAATGTAGTAATCGCTCTTGGGGTTGACGTTGCTTTGACCCGTTTCCTTGTCGCCATGTATTCGTTCCATAACTCAGCATCAATACCTAATTGATATACTTCAGCGGGAACCGCGTTTGTTTTTGTTTCTAATATCAGTTGTTTCTTACAATCAGTTATTTCTAGTACAGGATTTAACGCACGCGCTTTTAACGTTTCCGTTAAATCCCTACACGCTGGCGCGTTTGCGGTGCCAGATTGACTAAAGGCTAATGTTTCCGCGCTGTCCAGCGTATAGGCATTATCCGTAAACGCTGTTTTTGGCGTCGGTTCGTTAACCGTATAATCAGTGGTCGCAAAACCCTTAACTCCTTTTGTCGTTTGACCGGACTTAACCAAAAGCCGCTGACCGTCGTGAGATACCGCCAGCAGGTCTTTTATGATCCGGTAGATGCGATCATTAGAGCAGCCAAACCGATTGGCAAGCTGTACCGGAGAAACAGCCCAGTGATCGGGCTTGCTTAAAAGATACAGGTAGACGCCAAGGCACTCTGCCGACATTGGAATAGAAAAGGTTTCCGTGTTCAACATCGTATAGTGATTGGCGCGAGGCGCTCGCTTGATCACTTCGCCGCTTCCCAAACGACTCGTTCAGCCTTTCTCACGACCATCTTTTGAATGCCGCCAAGATCATCAGTTTCGACAAAAACCTGACCTTGCTTAATCCAGTATTCCATGGTCGGCCTTCCAATTCCTGTTATCCAACTAATCTTGTTCAGGTTCAGCGGTGACTTATCAACGTATTCTTTCAATCCAACTTCCATGGTGATCTCCATTAATGAGCGATCATTATAGAACGAAAACAGCCCGAATACAAAGAAATATTATTAAAAAATACTTTGCTTTTAGTTTAAAGATCGTAGATAATAAAGACTCAATTGATCGGAAAGGGGAAAATCAATGGCAAGAACACAAGAGCAAATCAGTCAGTCGCTGCAAGAGATTGATGACGGGTCGTTTCATCTTCGCAAGTTTGCCGAACAATCTAAAATACCACAGGACTTGGCCATTAGAATTACAGCAATGGCTGACATGATCTGCGCTTTAGCGGATGACGTGGAATGGCATTTTGATGAACACGGTGACAACTTAATCGAAGAAGAAGATAACAATGCAGGCTTTAATGAAATCATGGAAGCAGACATCAACTCTATGCTCGCAGCAATGAGCATTCGACGATGAGCGCATTGATGAGCATTTCAGGGTCGATCCACGGCCTGTACAGGCTCACTGAGTGCAAAGGAAAGGTTCTGACCGCTGAGGAGTTAGCGGAACTGAAGGAAATGGCTCGCCGAGCCGAGAAGATTTATCAACGACTGGAAGGGGAAAACAAATGGAAGATTTAATCGTTATCGAAGAGTCTTTGGCATCGCGAATAATGGATGCTGGTCTTGATTGCGTACAGGTCAAGTATGCTGTACCGGCAAAAATCGCAGCCTTGTTTGAAATCAAGGCTGCAGAACAAAAGCCAAAGCCAAAGCCAAACCCAAAGCGAAAATACAAATCCCAGCGCAACAGAAACGTCTATGAATTTACGCTGAACGTAAACGCGAAGAAAAACCTGTTGCGGATGTATCCGGGTTCGCAAAATCAAAAGGCCGCAAGCGTTTTATGTCAGCAACTGGAGCCACAAGAAGAAATTGGGAAAAAGCAGATTTTGGAGATTTGGGCATCTGCTGGGCTTCTGCCGAGTTATCTGAAATATGGCACAGGGCAAATGTTAACTGCTGGCATATTGAGCGAAAAGGAAGGTGATTTATGAACGTATTTGAAAAGTTGTCAAGGATAGACGTGTCTAGTCATCTTGAAAAAAAGGGCCAGCTCAGTTATTTATCATGGGCTTGGGCGTGGGGAGTGCTAATGGAAAATTACGGCGAATCGAATTACTCGTTTGCCGAAAACGAAATTCATCCTGACGGAAGCGTTACCGTTCATTGTTCGTTAACTGTTGCAAATATTACTCGTTCAATGTGGCTTCCTGTAATGGATAACCGCAACAAGTCTGTGCAGAACCCGAGCAGCAGAGATATCAGTGACGCAAAAATGAGATGCTTGGTAAAAGCCATTGCTATGTTTGGGTTGGGACATTACATCTACGCTGGCGAAGACTTGCCAAGGGCTGAACCAATCGGCGAGGCAGAGCTAAAAGCATTGTCCGAAATAATCGAGTTGACTGAGACCGATACGGACAGATTGCTCAAGCATTTCAAGGTTGATTCCCTGCAATCGATGGATTCAGCGCAATGTCGGCAAGCGATGACAATGCTGAAGCATAAGGTAAAAGAATGATTAATTTATCTGACAGCGTGCGCGTAACTGCTGACGCCATGCAATTTATCTTGCAGCACAAGTTGCGCTCTAAAGAAAGCGCGGAAGGCAAGTGGAAATCTGTGGCTTACTACCGCACGATCAATCAACTGGCAGCTAGTGTGGCTCACTCTGCCGTTTATGAGACAGTCAAAGACTGCGACAACGTGAACCGCATTTACGGCACAATGCAGGCGTTTATTGAACAGGCGGAACTGTCGCTTACTGATAAAGCCCTGGAACGGCTAAAGAAGATGGAAATAAAGGAGATGAAGGAGTGAGCGCAATAGAAATAGAATTAGAGAGATTCCTTCAGAAAACAAAAAATCCAGAAGCATGGCTTATAGTGGTTGCTGCCCAAGGTGAAATTAAGCGGCTAAACCGCGAGCTTAAACTGGCACAAGCAGGCTGGAAGTCTGGCGATGCAAATGACTTCCTCAGCGCAAACTCATTGGCAGAGCCAGAATGATCATCCACAACGTCGAGCAAGGCACCCCAGAGTGGCTCAGGCTGCGAATGGGAGTGCCTACAGCTTCAAGGTTTGGGGAGGTCTACACGGCAACAGGGAAGCCTAGCGCGAGCGCAGAGAATTATATGTACTCTCTGCTGGCTGAGATCAGGGCTAATGAACCGGCAGAATCGTTTACCAGTGAGGCGATGGAGCGCGGAACAATGCTAGAGCCTGAAGCGGTGACGGCTTATGAGATGATGAAAGACCGATCTATGGATGTAATCGGTTTCGTGACCAACGACACGGGGACTATTGGGTGCTCGCCTGACCGAATGGGGCTTGAGGTCAAGTGTCCGGCGCTGAAGGCTCACCTGAAGTATCTGATCGACGGAAAATGTCCAACTAAGTATGTGCCTCAGGTGCAAGGCTGTATCTGGCTATGCGAACAAGATCAATGGGACTTCATGAGTTATTACCCTGGCGAACGACCTTTGATTGTTACCGTAAAACGTGACGATAACTACATTGCTGGATTATCCAAGCATTTGAATGAATTTATTGATAAACTAACTATTGCGAAAGCAAAACTGGAGAGCGGGAAATGGTAAAATTTAATGTGACGCAAGCAAAAACGATTCCTGGACGCGACAAAGCGGTATGGATTCGACACGGTATAGCCTTTCAGAATGACCAAGGCAAAATTCGTGTAAAATTGGAGTCGATCCCAATACCTGACGAAAAGGGCGAAATCTGGTTGTCTCTGTTTGAAGACAACGGCGAACGCCAACAGCAGGGCAATCAACCTTCTCGACCTGCAAGGCAGTCAAATGACGGGCTTGATGGAGATATTCCGTTTTGATCGAGTTAATACGATTTGGCATGTTTACTGACAGGACAATTGGAAGGTTGATCTATGATGGCAATGTTTTCTACACTGTCGAAAAACCTTGGTGTGATAATCGACCAAATATTAGCTGCATTCCGACAGGAGTTTATAACCTTGGCAGAGTGGATTCGCCAAAATTTGGCCCTGCTACTTGGGAAATTAAAGACGTTCCTGGCCGCAGCCATATCCTCATTCATGCGGGCAATACTGCTAATGACGTTGTTGGTTGTCTGGCTCTGGGTGTTGGTGTTTTTGGGCAGCTTCAAGGTGTATCAAGCAGCAGAAAAGCGATTGAAAACCTATACCTCATGATGAGCAACAAGATCACGGAAGAAATTACGATCAAAGAAGGCATATTGTTCTAATGGGTATCCTTGGGCAACTTCTTGGCAGTCAGAAGGTGATGGACGCTGCAATAGGCGGTATCACAAAAGGCTTTGATGCGTTGGTATACACTGACGAAGAAAAGGCCGGAGACGCAGCCAAGGAGCGGTCTGAGGCTCGATTAATGATCGTCGATTGGGTCAAGAACAGCCAGGGGCAGAACATTGCCAGACGATTGATTGCATTGATCATCACTATTGTCTGGTTGCTGATGTACCTTGTATCGGCAGGACTTGATGTTGCAGTGGTATGGATGGATGAATCACTGCGGGATCAAGTATCGCAATCTGCCTTGGCAATAGGACAGCGAGCAGATTCAATGACCGGAGCAATGATGCTAATTTTGGCTTTTTATTTTGCAGCACCGCACATGGATAAAATTGTTGGAGCCGCATTGGGTAAATTTGGGGGAAAATAATGGAAGAATTAAAGATTAAATACTTGTTGGCTACGGATTTAATTCCTTATGAGAACAATTCGCGCACTCACAGTTCCCAGCAAGTTGATCAAATAAAGCGCAGCGTCACAGAGTTTGGATTTACTAATCCAATATTGATTGATGAGCACAAAGGAATCATAGCTGGTCACGGAAGGCTACAAGCTGCACAAGAATTAAGTCTCAAGGTAGTTCCTACTATCATGATAAAAGGTTTAACAGAAGTTCAGCGTAAAGCGTACGTTATTGCGGATAACAAGATAGCCCTTAATTCAGGTTGGGATGATGAATTACTCAAGATAGAGCTTGAGGCTTTGTCTGAAAGTGATTTTGACCTAGACATTTTAGGTTGGTCGGTTTTACCGGAGTTCGCCGATGACGTTAATTATGATGTTTTAGACGAAGATGATGTTTCAGATCAATTATCGGAAATGACAAGTAACGTCAGGAAAGCGATACAGATCGACTTTGATTTAGAGCACTATGAAGAAGCTCAAGAGATAATAAAGTTCTGGCGTGGCCAAGGCGCTTATGTAGGCGGCTTGATAATTGGCCTACTGAAACAGGAAAAAAACAAATTATGAAGTTAATTCAATCTGAAATAGACGGGATCAAATTTTTTTGTAGAGACGGGTTTTCTGACCTTAAAACCTTTGAAGAAGTCATTGAGCGCAAAACGTACCTCAAGAAAGGAATGACTATTCAAGCTGGAGAGAATTGGATGGACTGCGGGGGCAATGTCGGCGCATTTGCCTTGCTAGCTTGCTCCAAAGGCGCGAAAGTGACTGTTTATGAGCCTGACCCTTTCAACTGCAAGATGATAGAAAAAAACTTGAGGTTGAACGGTTTTGACGCTGAAATCAAACAGGCCGCTTTAGTTCACGATGATCGCAAAGACGTCACCCTGTTTATTGGAAATAACAATAACGTCTGGCGCAACTCTATTGTCAAAAAGTGGAACAACAAAGGAATAAAGGTTCCGTGTCTAAACTTCGATGAAGAGGCTTCAAAGTTCGACTGTTGTAAGATGGATATAGAAGGCGCAGAGATGCTGATACTGGAAAACACTAACAAGGTTTTCAGAAAACTGGTTTATGAGTGGAGTTTTGACATTGATCCTAGTTTGCCCAGGTTCTGGTCAGTGCTAGAATCGCAGCAATTGAAATATAGCGACGCTAAAGATATAGGGAATACTGCAAAATTCAAGAGCAGGGATTATGACACGTGGCAAAATAGTTGGTTTCCCGCTTGCGCCAATATATTCCTGTTCAACAATTGATTCTCCTGGAGTTAGAAGAATTAGAACATAGCGTAAAGGTTGGCGACACTTGCCCTGATATAAAGCCTAATGTGACCGAAGACACTATTTTCACTATCGACGATGAGCCTATCGGATTTTATTTGAGGGACATCTCTAAATACAGCCGCAAAGCTGCGCAGCTAGCAGATGTCGCAGACAAAGAGTTGAGAAGCAGCAGGGTTCCGAAAAGTGTAATGAAAAGGTCTAGCGGGTTTCTAGATGGCGACAAAGATAGTCAGGTTGAGCAATATTCTACAATTCTAGGTTCTATACCGCCTAAGCCTCACATGAGGAGGGTTTATGCCACAAGAAGTAGTGTGCATAACGTGTCTGACGCGCAAACATTTGTTAAAGCGATGCTTATGCTAGCGAAAGAAAGCGAGAAAATTATCGCGTCGTTGACTCCTCAACTATATGAGCAGCAAAAAAGATTGATCGAGGAAAATATCGCCAAAGAGTGGAGATTCGGCGATTTGTTCACAAGCAGTATATCAAACTTCAATATAGCGTCAGACTTCCATAGGGATAATGGCAACCTAAAGGGTTGTGCGAATGTGATTATAGCCAAACGGAAAAACAGCACTGGTGGATGCACTACCATTCCCGACTATGGTGCGACAGTAGACAGCAGAGACAATTCTATGCTTTATTATCCAGCTTGGCGCAATATTCATGGTGTAACGCCAATCATTCCAACACATGAGGGCGGCTACAGGAATACGCTAGTATTTTACCCTTTATCAAACTTCCCAAGAGATTAAATTGATGGCTAGACCTTTGGCAATAATTGACTGGAAAAAAGTCGATCAAATGTGCGCCATGCACTGTACTGGTGAAGAGCAGGCTGCTGTCCTAAACGTAGATTACGACACTCTCAACGCTGCCTGTAAGCGGGAACAAGAATGCTGTTTTTCGGACTATTTCAAGCAAAAGAGTTCCAACGGCAAAATGAGCCTGCGCAGGAAACAGTACACTACAGCTATGGATGGCAATACAACAATGCTTGTATGGCTAGGTAAGAACTGGCTAGGCCAAAAAGATAATCACGAAGAGGTCGGAGGTCAGCAGCCGGTCAGCATTAATATCATCAACCCAAATACATAACGTGGCAGATATCGCCCCGACTATACCTCAGTTTAAGTATATGACCAGTGAAGCTAAGTTTCCTGCGTTTGTCGCTGGGTTTGGTGCGGGTAAGACCGAGGCGGCAATATTTAGATCGATATACGGAACTCTGTCGAACCCAGGAACCAATAGAGGGTTCTATGAGCCGACCTATGATTTGATTCGGATGATTGCATGGCCCAGGTTTGAAGACACTCTCACTCAGCTAGGGATATCGTACAAGCTGCAAAAAAGCCCGATCAATCAGATATCAATTGAAGGCTATGGCAATATCATTTTTCGCTCGATGGACAACCCGCAACGAATAGTCGGGTATGAGCACGCTGATGCCGACATAGACGAATTGGACACGCTCAAGACTGCTGACGCTGCTTATACATGGCGACAGATACTGGCCCGAAACCGGCAAAAGAAGGCTACAGGCACGAATACCATTGGAGTAACCACAACGCCAGAAGGCTTTAAGTTCGTATACGATACCTGGAAGAAGGCACCGAAAGACGGCTATCAGATCATCCAAGCGCCGACAGAAAGCAACCCGTACCTGCCAGATGGATACATACAGTCGTTGCGGGACATCTATCCTGACAACCTGCTGGCAGCATACCTTGAAGGCCAGTTCGTTAACCTGCAAAGCGGAACGGTCTACAGCGCCTATGACCGGATATCCTGCCGTAGCTCTGAGACTGTCAACGATGGGGAGTTGCTAAACATAGGGATGGACTTCAACGTCACGAACATGAGCGCGGTTGTGTATGTTTCCCGTGGAACAGTCTGGCATGCTGTCGATGAGTTCAAGGGCATCTATGACACGCCAAACATGATCAGGGTTATCCAAGAGAAATACCCTAATCACTCGATCAGAGTCTACCCTGACGCATCAGGCCGAAGCCGTAAATCAGTCGATGCTTCAATATCTGACATTTCCTTGCTAGAATCAGCGGGATTTGTTATATACGCCAACCGATCGAATCCACTGGTCAAGGATCGGATTGTCGCTACAAACGTCGCTTTTGAAAAAGGGCTCGTTAAAATCAACGATCAGGCGTGTCCTGAATATGCGCGTTGCGTGGAGCAACTGGCCTATGATGCCAATGGATCGCCAGACAAAAAGAGCAATCTTGACCACCTTCCCGATGCGGGAACCTACCCCATCGCCTACGAAATGCCCGTTGTGAAGCCGGTGGCCGATCTACGCATCAGATTTGTGAGATAACTATGCCCGTCGATACGCCATGTGCCGAATACAGCAACAACGTCAACAAATGGAAATTAGTCCGTGATTGCGATGAAGGATCGTCCGCGATCAAATCAAGAGCCAAGGGCGCTGAAGGAATGCTTGGCGGTCTTGCCGGGACAGCCTATCTGCCACCGCCGAATGCCAATGATGGGAGCGCAGACAATAAGCTCAGGTATAGGGCATACGTCGAGCGAGCCAGCTACGTCAATTTCACGGGTCACACTAAAGAGGGCATGCTTGGCATGGTGTTTAGGCGGCCCAGCACAATCGAATTGGACACGAATATTGAATATATGCTGGATGATGCTAATGGCGACGGCTTGTCAATAGAACAGATGATCAAGGATGCTGCTGGCGAGACTTTGATGGTCGGACGATACGGTTTGCTGGTTGATTACCCGTCAGCCCCAATGGGCCTCACAGATGCCGAGGTAAGAACATTAGAGCTTAGAGCCACAATCCTGCCGTATCCTGCCGAATCAATCATAAACTGGCGCACAGAAAGCCTGGGAGGCGTTAAACGGCTGTCATTGGTAGTTCTGCGCGAACCGACAATGAAGTATAGCGATGACGGTTTTGAGGCAACTGAGTGCATTTATCATCGAGTGCTGCGAATGGATGACGGTATATATGTCCAGAATTTGTACGATGAAAACAATGAGCTGATTATGTTTGGCACAAGCCAAGAATCAGATGATGACGATGATGAGTATGAGGGCGCTGAATACAATATTTATCCGCGCAAGATGGACGGCTCACTATGGGACGAAATCCCGTTTGTGTTCGTTGGGTCAGTCAACAACGATGAATCAGTAGACAAAGCCCCGTTGTATGATATTGCCGAGCTTAACGTCAGCCATTACCGCAATTCGGCAGACTATGAGGAATCCAGTTTTCTCGTTGGTCAACCGACCCCAGTATTTGTTGGCTTGACTCAATCATGGGTTGAGCAAAACATGAGCGCGGGTATTTCAATGGGTTCACGGTCAGGCATCATGCTTCCAGAAGGCGGCAACGCTATGTTGCTTCAGGCTGGTGAAAATCAAATGCCACTCAAAGGCATGGAAATCAAAGAGATGCAAATGGTCAAGATTGGCGCTCGAATTATCCAAGATCAGGGCGGAAACGAGACAGCAGAAGCGGCAAAGATTAGGTTCAGCGGTCAAAACAGCAAACTAGGTTCGATCATTATCAACATCGAGGAAGGGTTTTATAAGTGCCTATATTGGGCAATGGACTTCATGGGCGGCACCGTTGAGCCAATGATTCAAATCAACAAAGAGTTCTATGACGCGACCATTGACCCACAATTACTGATGGCGCAGATTCAACTGATGGATCGTGGCGTAATAGCCAAGGATGATGTCAGGGACTTGATGCGTAAAGCCAACCTGATCGACTCAGAGCGAACCAACCAAGTGCTTGATGGCGACGTTGAGTCAACCGACATACTGAGCATGATCTAAGTGAGCAGCAACCAGTATCTGATCGATGCAGCGACTAGGCATCAGATATTCTTGCAACGCTACGGCGCTGGCAGGTCTAAAGAAGCGGTCAAGATGCTGAATCAACTGCGTCGGAAGATCAATGCCAGATTGGCGCAAGAACCGACAAACTTCCAAGCGCAGCGATTGGCGGACGTTTTAAGGGATATAACCGCCTTAAGTCAAATCGGGTTTCAGGATATCAAGTCACTGATTCTGATGGACGTTATCGACCTGGCTCAAAGCGAGGCAAGGTTTAGCGTCGAGATGATCAACAAAGCATCGACTATTGCCCTGACATTGCCCACAGAAGCCGCGTTATTAACTGCCGTCCAATCTACACCAATGGCCGTTGTCAGAGGTATCGCCCCGACAATATCTGAGTCACTGACCAAGTTGGGGGCCAGTAAGATCGCTCAGATAACTCAGGCGATATCTGATGGGGTAACACTTGGCAACACTACTCAAGTGATCAGCAGGGATGTTAACAATCTGGTAAGTACTCTGATTAAGCGCCAAGTCACTTCATTGACCAGCACGATCATCAATCATGTCAGCAGCGTAACAAGAAAAGAAACATACAAGCAAAACAGCAAATACATAGACCGATACGAATGGGTCAGCACATTGGACGGCAGGACGACGTTCGTTTGCATGAGTCGAGATGGTCAATTTTACAACGTTGACGAAGGCCCGATGCCGCCAGCACATTTTGGTTGCAGGTCAACAACTGTGCCTAAGATTAGGCCAGAATTTGATCTGGGTCTTGATACCAAAGCGACCAGACCGTCGCTCGGCTCTGAAGGGCCGGAGCAAGTATCGACAAAGACAACGTATAGCGGATGGCTGAGAAATCAGAACCGAGAATTCATTGATGAAGCGTTAGGGATTGAGCGGTCAAGGCTGTTTAGGTCTGGCGCTTTGACATTGGATAAATTTGTTGATCCGACGGGTCGGGTCTACACTTTGAGAGAATTGGAAGGCATGAGGCCGCTTGTGCTGTCCGATATATAACGCGCCCAGTGGGTGTTGGTTTGTGACCAAGGAGAACTAAATGAGCGAGCAACAAGAAATACAAGAAGAAGCACCGATTCAGCCTGCTGTCGATCTTGAAGCATTGATGTCTGAGAACGCAGCAATGAAAGCCAAGATGGACGAATTGCTGACCGAGGCCAAAAAGGCTAAATCAGCAAAGCGGGAGATTGAAGAGCAATCGCAAGTAGAGCGCGAACGAATAGCGCGAGAGAAGGGAGACTTTGAGCAACTGCACCGATCATCTGAAGAACGCTATCAGGAGACAGTGAAAGAGCTAGAGTCAATGAGGGCCAACGTAGCGAACGAAAAGCGAAACAATGCTGCGATGAAGGTCGCAACGGAACTAGCCGACGGTGCCAACGCTGAGTTGCTCAGTGAGTTCATTTCGAGGCGTTTGAAGTATCACGATGACGGTGTTAAAGTCACGGACTCTTCAGGCGATCTGACGGTTTCCACTCTGGAAGACCTAAAAGCCGAGTTCAAAAACGATGCGAGATATTCCGCATTGTTGAAGGGCAATCAATCATCAGGTGGCGGTGCCTCTGGTGGCTCAAATAGCGGCGGTGCTGCAAAAGTGAAATCCCGTGCTGAATTTGAGGCACTAGACCCAGCCGGTCGGATGTCATTCGTGAAATCTGGCGGCAAACTAACCGATAATTGATAAGGTAAAAAATCATGGCCGAAAATACTATTAGTGCAATTGTTCCCGATATTTATGAGGCACTCGACATTGTGTCCCGCGAATTAACGGGCCTGATCCCTGCTGTAACGATGAACGCCAGTTCTGACCGAGCCGGTATCAACCAGAACATCGTTGTTGATGTAGAGCCTGCTGGCAACGTGTCTGACATCACCCCATCTATGACCGTTCCCGAGCCTACTGGTCAAACTTCTGGCTCAACGATCATCCAGATCACCAAGAGCCGAGCCGCTGAGTTTGGTTTCATTGGCGATGATCAGAAGAAGCTGAACACTGGCCCTGGCTACATGGGAACCCGAGCAAACAAGATCGCTCAGGCTATCCGCGCAGTTGTAAACGAGGTCGAGTTTGACCTTGCTGGCTTGCAGTCTACGTTCTCACGAGCATACGGCACCGCTGGCACTACGCCATTCGGCACCGCTAATGACTACACCGATGCCTCTAACGTGATGAAAATCCTGAAGGACAACGGCTCACCAATCAGTGATAACCAGTTAGTGATCAACACTGCTGCTGGTGCAAACTTCATTGGTAAGCAATCGGCTGTTAATGCTGCCGGTACTGACTCAATGCTGCGTCAGGGCGTTCTGCTTGATCTCGCCGGTATGCCTCTGCGCGAATCTGCTCAGATTCAAACTGCGGCTATTGGTGGCGGTACTAGCTACACATCCAGTGCTGCTGGCTTTGCGGTTGGTGCAACTACCATCGCTCTGATCACTGGTTCAGGCACTGTTGTAGCTGGCGACGTTATCACCTTCGCTGGTGACACGAACAAGTATGTCGTGACAACTGGTACTGCTGCCCCAGGCAACATCGTAATCGCTGCCCCAGGATTGCGTCAGGCATTGCCAGCGTCTGCTAAGGCTCTGAGCATTGTTGCTGCTTCCGCTCGCAACATGGCGTTCAATCGGTCTGCACTTGTGCTTGCCGCTCGTTCACCAGCGCGTCCAGAAGAAGGCGATATGGCTGAAGACGTCATTGTCATCACTGATCCACGTTCAGGTTTGAGCATGGAATTTGCGATGTACAAAGGCTACCGCAAGGTGCGTTACGAGGTTGGTTTGGCTTGGGGTGTTAAGAACATCAAGCCAGAGCATACCGCGTTGCTGTTGGGCTAAGACGAACGGGGCGGCTTCGGTCGCCCCAATCTCTTTCAACAGGACAAATTATGTCAGCACAAGGTATAAGGCTCTCAACTTCAGCGCGTAGCGATACGTCGCACCAGTTGGTCACTAGACTTGATCGACTGCCAGTTGATTCAATACAGAACGATATAGCGCGGGGATATGTTCCTGGGGCTACTCCATTCGGCTCATTCGGTGAGCGAGAATTAAGCGGTGCAACGACAGATGAAATGATCTGGTCAAACGGGGCGTTTCCCGCACCACACCCAACAGGCATCAGAATTTCGGTAGTTAGCACCAGCGCAAATGACGCTGCGGCAGGAACCGGAATCAGAACGCTTGAGATTCATTATTTAGACGGCAATCTTGACGAGCGAGTTGAAACGATAACAATGACGGGAACCGCTCCTGTCTTGACGGTCGCAACTGATATTAGATTTATCAATTTGGCTCACATGACAACTTTTGGCAGTTTAGCCGTTGCTGCTGGAGACATTACATTTACAAATGGCGGCAACACTTATGCTGAAATACTTGCCGGCAACCCTGTTCAGATATCTAGCGCCAGAATGGTTCCAAGGGGCAAAGTTTTCTACTTGAACGGAGCAACGGCAGGAAGTGTTAGCGGTTCGACAACCGCAAGGGTACTTATTAGGTTAGTTGCAAGCTCTTACAACGGCAGCGTATTTGACAACCCGTTTGCCTTTGTTCCCTATGGTTCAATTGGCGTACAAGATAACACTGTCGCTTTTACCTTCCCCGTACCGTTCAAGTTTATTGCCGGAGTGGTCGTTGGTTTGCGCGCTTCGTCGGACAAAAGTTGTACGGTGTCTGGATCAATTTACGGCTGGCTTGAGGACGAATAATGGCAACAATAGTGGTTGAAACGGGCGCTGGCCTCACAAACTCCAACAGCTATGTCTCAGAGGCCGAGTTAGCGACTTATGCTGCTGACAGAGGCGTTACATTGACGGGGACGGCAGCAGTGCTGATCATTCAGGCAATGGACTACCTTGAGTCAAAGAACTTCAACGGCACGAAGTCAAACATTGATCAGGCGCTTCAGTGGCCTCGATACGGGGTTGAATTGGACGCATACCTAGTGCTGTCTGACGCTATACCTCAACTGCTGAAGGAATCAGAGATGGAGATTGCCATTGCTATTGATGGCGGAGTCAATCCACTGGCAAATCAGGGCAGAGAGACTACAAAGGAAAAGGTTGGCGATCTTGAGGTTGAGTATTCAGCTAGTTCACGGCCAGATACCTATTTGACAGCAGCCGAGACAAAGGTGGCCAAGTTGGTCAAGAATATCATGGTGGTTAACCGTGTTTAACTACGCTGGCCTAAAGACCACAGCATTTAATCTGATTGCCGAGTTCGGTGATACAGCAGTATTGACAAGGGCAAGTGGCGACACGTTTAACCCTGCCACTGGTAGCTATACGGGCGGAACAACGCTGACAATCACCGGCAAAGGCGCTCGGATGATGTTCTCGAAGTCTGAGATCAACGGCGAGACAATCCAAGCAGCAGATGTTCGGCTAATGTTTCAGGCCGGTCATGGTGAGCCGCTTATTGATGATAACTGCTTATTTGCCGGTATTGATTATCGAGTAATGGATGTTCGGATTATTTCACCCGCTGGAACGGACGTATATTATGACCTTCAGCTCAGACATTAAGGCTTTTGCGACAAAAACCAACCGAAATCTTGACGACGTTCGGGCGTACTCTGCAATAACTTTGTTTACAAACATAATTATGGCAACGCCAGTTGGAAACCCTGACTTTTGGCAAGGACGCGGCAAAGCTCCGGCTGGATATACTGGTGGCAGGTTAAGAGCAAACTGGCAGGCATCGATTAAGGTTCCCGATAACTCGACAATCAAGCAGGTCGACCCAAGTGGTGGCAAAGTATTAAAAGATATGACCGCTAAAATGTTAAGCGTTACGGGTGATGAATCTTTATTTATGACCAATAATTTGCCTTATGCTGCTCGCATTGAATTCGGCCACAGCAGAAAACAAAGACCAATGGGTATGGTGAGGGTGTCAATAGCAGGATTTGAAGACGCTGTGAAATCAGCATTGCAGAAGGTGGACAGATGAGCACTACTTTTTCAGACATCAGTTCAGCACTTGATTCTCGACTCAGCACATTAACCGGATCAACTCCAGTTTCGTGGCAAAACACCGTATATAAGCCGACAAAGACCGGAATGTATCTGCGGCCAACAAACCTTGCTGGGCCAACTACGCAAGCAGGGCTTGGAACAACCGGAATTGATCAATATTTGGGGTTATATCAAATTGATATTTTTGCTCAAGCAGGAAAGGGCAGAAATGCAGCAGAGGCCAAGGCTGACGCTGTAGCAAATCATTTTAAGCGCGGAACTGATTTGCTGTACAATGGCACCACTGTTCGACTAGGTGATGTCTCGCGCACCAATGGCACTATCATAGATGATCGGTTTTTAATTTCGGTCACAATCAATTACATGGCTCATGTAGCCCCGAGGTAAATCATGACAATAGCAACAGGATCGCGGCACGACATGGCTTATGTAGTCGAATCCGTTTTCGGCACTACACCAACAACCCCAGGATTTACGCCAATTCGGCATACTGGTACAACGATTGGCTTGTCTAAGGACGCAATCGAGTCTGAAGAGTTACGGCAAGACCGTCAGATTGCCAATTATCGACACGGCAACAAGAGCGTTGCTGGTGACGTCAATATTGAGTTGTCATACGAAACATTTGATGATTTGATTGAGGCAACTCTTGCAGGCACATGGGCGACAGACATATTGCTTGCCGGCACTACCCGTCGCAGTTATACGGTCGAGCGTTATCACACTGACATCGGCAAATATCTGCGATCAACTGGCTGCAGTTTCAACGCAATGTCGTTATCAGTAGCGCCAAACTCAATGGTCACTGGATCGTTAAGCGTTATTGGCAAAGCGTTCTCGGTTGCTAGTACAGCGATTACTGGCGCCACATACGCCGCAGAGACAACCACAGCGCCATTTGATTCGTTTACTGGGTCAATCACCGAGGGCGGTTCAAGCATTGCTGTAGTGACTTCAATCGACCTGTCAATCGATAACGGCATGGAAGCATTGTATGTTGTGGGTAGCGACGAAACCTTGCTGCCATCAATTGGCAAATCGACTGTCACTGGGTCAATCACGGCATACTTTGAGGACGCCACGTTGATCGACAAGTTTATTGCTGAAACAGCATCAAGCCTGTCTTTTGTGCTGACTGACCAAGCCGGTAACAGCTACACATTTGATTTGCCAAACATCAAGTACAACTCAGGCAACCCAGAAGTAGGTGGTCCAGGTGCGATTACTGTTACACTTGATTTTGTGGCGCTGTATGACGCAAGCACTGGTTCGCAGATTAAAATTACAAGATCTGACGCATAAAACCTGCGGGGCTTAACGGCCCCGCTTATTTAACGGGAGGAATAGATGGACATAAAAGGTTTATACACGGTTGAGAAACACGAAGACGGGGCAGAACTACGCATTGTAAGCCCTCTTGATGGCGAATTGACTGATTTCTATATCAAGGTACAGGGCATTGACTCAAAAGCCTACAGAACGGCTGTAAGGGGCTACCATCGCAGGCTTTTGGCTGACGAAGAAGGTGGTGAATCAGAATTACTTTCGGCGGTAACTATTGGTTGGCGCGGTTTGAACGACGGAAAGGCCGAGGTTGAGTTCAGCAAAGAAAGGGCGCTTCAGCTTTACGATAATTCGCCAAACATAGCAACGCAACTTGATAGGTTTATAGCTGATCGCAAAAATTTTACGAAGGGCTGATCGACGAAATATCTGTCTATGCTAGGTGGCAGTTTTGGGCATCTGGCTATGATAAGGGATCGAAGGTCAGCCGGATGGCTAGTCTCAGGCAAGTCGAGAAGTCATTGGGCAGAAAGCCAAAAGAGCTTCAAGATGCCCCAGTTTTGCGTCATGAGTTGAATTATTTGTGGTCACTGTTTGTCAGCCTAAAAAACGCTGCAGATGGCCCTATTAGTTATACTGAAATTCAGGCGTTTGCCGGTATTTATGGTGAATTGTCAGTATTTGAAATTGATGTAATCCGAAAGCTAGACGACTTGTATTCCGCAGAGGCAAATAATAATGGCTGAAAATGTTTCACGACTGATGATAGAGGTCACATCAGATGGCGTCATTAAAGCTGCCGACAATCTTGATGAATTAACCACTTCAGGCAAAAGGTCTGAAGTTCAGGCAGAAAAGACAGCCAGAGGAATAAAAAAGATAGACAAAGCTGCCACTGCGACAAAGGGCAGTTTTGGCGCTATGAAAGGCGCAACTCAAAATATCTCATACCAACTGCAAGACGTCGCGGTTCAGGCCCAAATGGGAACCTCAGCGTTCATAATTTTAGGCCAACAAGGGCCGCAACTAGCATCTAGTTTTGGTCCTGGCGGCGCTGTGTTTGGCGCTCTGCTCGCTTTTGGGTCGATGATCGGCGGCGTTTTGTATGCGTCAATGAACAAGGCAAAAGTATCTTCCGATGATTTGAAAGATGCGCTGATCAGACTTGACGATACAGCTATCAAATCAAAGAACAGCACATACGAGTTGTCAAAGCGAATCCTGGAGCTTGCAAACGTATCGTCTAAAGGCGCTCAGGCTGAATTGATATCAGGTATACAAGATACCACTGATGTCATAAAAGGCGCTCAGACAAGCATTGAAAAGCTTATTGAAGCTGAATCTGGCATGAGGTTTGGCGGCTTGGCAAGCGGCCTTGAAAGACTCAAAAAGAAAGAACTAAACATCGAAGATTTGCTAAAGATTGGCGGCTACGATAGAAGCATAATGGAGCTTAATCGTTTTGCTGAGTCGGTCGAGCATCTGCAAAAAACATACAAAATAACCGTTCCGCAAGCATTTTCATTGGCAGAAGCAATGGGAAGCGTAGACCCAAAAGACGCTTCGACATATACCAACCTCAGAAACACGATTGATGACATTGCCAGCGTTTCGGGCCTTTCAAGCGTTGAATTCAAAAGGTTCAGGCAGTCAGTAGTTGAAGGAGCCAATTCCATAAATGACATGCAGAAAAAAGCGACCCTGTTGGGTACGGCCCTTGGAATTGTAAAAGAAAGCGGGGCAACTGCTCTTGCGCCATTGGTCGAGGGAGCTGCTGAAACAAGTCAATCGCTCATAGATTTAGAAAATGTACACAGAAATTCTCTGCTAGACATGGATCAACGAGAGTTGGATGCAGCAATAGCCAAAGAAGAAAGAGCAAATTTGTTTGACGCGAGACAAAAAGCAAGAGAAGACGCAAGGTTAGTGCTTCAAAAAGAAGCGGCCCAAAAACGCCTTGATACAATTATGGTGGCAGGCGCGACAGAATACGAAGCAATCAAGCTTATGGCAGATCAAAAAACGGCCAAGCTAAAAGAAGATTATGCTAATGAGCTTATTGATGCGCAACAATTTGCAGATGCAAAGGCTGCAATAGAAAAGACAGCATTAGATGACAGCTTGTCTTATAGATTAGCGTCAGAACAGGCGGCATACCAAACAGCCGGAGCGTTTGCGGGGAAAGTTACGTCGTTAATGTCTAGCGCGTTTGGAGAGCAATCAGCAGCAGCAAAAGCGGCTTATGTAGTTCAGCAGGGGCTTGCCATTGCACAAACAATCGTTGCTACTGAGATGGCCGCTATTACAGCAGGGGCGCAGTCAGCAGTATTAGGTGGGATACCTGGCTTCCTGGCTTCGGCAGGCATGGTCAAGGCAATGGGGTATGCTTCTGTCGCTATTATTGCGGCTCAAACAATCGGAACTGTTGCCGGAGGTCGAGCATTAGGCGGTCAGGTTAGAGGCGGCGAATCATATTTGGTCGGTGAACGAGGCCCAGAATTATTAACGATGGGGACATCTGGTCGAATTGCGACCAATGAAAACCTGAAAAACGCTGTCGGTGGCGGTGGAGGGGTTACTGTGATTAACAATATTGACGCAACAGGATCAGGGCCAGACGTTGAAACCAAAATCAAAGCTGCAATGGATCAGACAAGCGCCAAAACAATTGCTACAATCCAAGACTTAATGAGGCGGAGGCGTTTCGCATGACCACATTTTCATTTCCGTCTATAATTCCTGCATCTAGCAGCTTCGAGCTTGTGACCAACACAAAGACATTTCGGTCGCCACTGACCAACTCAGTTCAGACCGCAAGCAGAAAAGGGTCGCTCTGGAAAGTCGGAATGTCATTCAATAACTTGCATGGCAGTGAAAGGGCTGAGATGCAGGCATTTCTTGCCAAGTTAAACGGTCAAGAACATCGTTTTACGTTGCACGATCATTCTTATGTTCGTCGAGGCGTTGGGTTTGGAACATTGACAATCAATGGTGCTGATCAAGGCGGTGTCAATCTTGTTTGTCTTACTACTGGGTTAAATATTGTCGGGTATGTCAAAGCCGGTGATTATGTGTCTTTTAACAATGAACTCCACATGGTTACAACTGATGCGAATTCAAACGAGTTTGGAAACATAACCATTCAGATTGCGCCGCCAATTCGCAAGCCAACAATTAACCTGGGAACAGTCGATTACACTTCGCCAGTTAATGGAGTTTTCATGTTGTCGTCAAAATCAGGTTGGACTAATGAGACAGCAGGGCTTTCATCATTTAGCCTTGATGCTGTCGAGGATGTTTTAGCATGAGCCGCGCATTTGGTGCCGCCAGTGCCGCCGCGTTTATTCAGCCGAATGTTTCAATCATCACGTTTGTCATGTTGGACTTTGCATCTGGAATCGTTCGAGTTCACAACGGTCTTGGAACGTATACATGGGGCGGAGAAGATTGGGTTGGCGTTGGTGATCTTGGTAGCGTATCGCAACTTGAAGAAGGCGCAGACGTTTCGCCGTACGGCATAACATTAACTTTATCTGCGCTGGATGAGGAAATATCAGGTATTGCGCTAAATGAAGATTATTTCATGCGCCCAGTGTCTATTTATATTGGCGCTTTATCTGCTGACGACGAATTGTTAAATGATCCGTTACAAATGTGGGGCGGCCACATGGATGTTATGAGTGTATCCGCTGGCGCTGAAAATGATGTTATTACAGTAAAATGCGAATCAGAATTATCAGCTTTTGACAGATCGTCAAACTTAAAATATACAACACAAGCTCAACAAGATTTGCATCCTGGCGATTTGTTTTTCAATTTCTTGCCAAAGATTGAAGGCGCAAAAATTAGATGGCGCGATAACAAATCAGATTCAATTGCCGGTCAAGCGGGGCAATTAGTTTTTGGAACTGGAGCAAACTTCGATGTCGGTAACGCTTGATCGTAAAAAACAAGTCATTCGAGCATTGAACGCATGGAAGCGAAGGCAATTCACTTATGGCGACGCAGATTGTTGTCAATTTGTGTCTTATGTTGTCAAACATTTAAGCGGAAAAGATTACGCCAAAGACTTCGAGTATTATTCAAAAAATGAAGCATTAAATCTGATAGATGGTTTTGGCGGCTTGAAAGAATTGATAACTGATATACTTGGTGAGCCATCAGAAAACTTACAGGACGGCGATCCAGTTATAAGCAATTTCCCTGTTACCGGGGAAACTATGGGCATTAAGCTGGATAATTCTGTGATTTGTTTGACTGAAAAAGGGATGATTAAGTTGCCAAATAAACATCAAATTTGTGGGTGGTCAATATGCCTCCAGTAGTTCCATTCTTAGCAGCTATAGGAACTGCAATAACAGTTGGAGCAGCAACAGGGGCGCTTGCAGCAGTTATCGGCGGTGCATTTTTGTTTGGTATAGGCGCTTTGTCTTATATGGCAAGCACGATGAAAGTCGATTATGCCAAGCCAGATAATGATAAAAGCCGCCAATCTACTGTCAAAAGCACTGTCGAACCACAAAAAATAATTTATGGCGAGGCGTTGGTTTCAGGGCCGATTACATTTGTTGGTGTTAGCGGAAGCAATAACGAGGTAATGCACCATGTAATTGCTTTGGCGGGTCACGAAGTTGAGGCGATTACTGACATTTGGTTGGATGATCAAATAACCTTAAACAATCAATTTAATGAAGTTGGAGAAGTTATTGGCGGCACTTTCCAAGGAATAATGACCGTCACAAAGTTTAGAGGAACTGAGGTTCAGGGCGCTGATACTAATCTTTTATTATTGTATCCAGAATATACCGCAGCTCATAAAGGAACAGGCATTGCTTATATTCATACCCAGTTCGTCTTAAATGACGAAAGCCAAGAAATCTGGGACAAATACTCGCCAAACAATATCAAGGCGCTTGTTCGTGGCCGAAAGATTTATGACCCAAGGTTGGACGTAACCCCAGGTGCCAACCCGACAAATTCAGCCTATATAGCTTACTCAGACAATCCTGCATTGGCTGTTGCTGATTATTTGATAAATACTCGTTTCGGGATGAAAATTAATCCGTCGAAAATCGATTGGGATGTTGTTGTAACTTCCGCCAATGCTTGCGATGCAGTAGTTGACGTCCCAGGTGGAACAGAAAAACGATTCACAGCTAACGGCGCTTTGTTTGCAACCGATAGCCACAAGGTCAGCATAGACAAACTTTTAAGCTCGATGAATGGCAAGCTAATATATTCGTCTGGAATTTATTATATCAAGGCTGGTATTTATGAGGATTTCACTGAGTCATTAAGCGAAATAGATTTGACTGACGCGGTATCTGTAAAAACATCGGTTGAAAGGTCAAAGCGATTTAACACGGTGGGTGGCGTGTTTCTTAATCCAGCGCAACTTCATAAGACTAGTGAATTCCCGAAAGTCACAATTACATCGGCGTTGCTGCGAGATAACAATGAAGTTTTAGAGCGTGAAATCGAGTTGCCTTTTACGAATTCATCGTATATGGCGCAACGATTAGCTAACAAGCTAGTCCAATTAAGCGATCAGCAAAAGCTAGTCAATTTCCCTGCGAATTTGGCTGGCTTACGAGTAGCTGTAGGTGATCGAGTTTCAGTGTCTATTGATGAGCTTGGCTGGGATGGCAAAATATTTCAGTGTCTAGGCTGGTCATTTAATGACGGTGGAGATTCTGGCGTATCTTTGACGTTGCAAGAAGACGATTCTGGCTCATACGAAGATATGTTGGTTGGCGAGTATTCCACCGTTTCGGCAGATGGAGTTATTACCGAAGGATTTCCTGGAGTTCCTGATCCACAAAACCTTACAGCAACCGCCGGATTAAAAAGCGTTGATTTGAACTGGCTTAATCCTGTCAATACAGAAAAATTCAAAGAGATAGCTGTTTATGCTTCGCCTGATTCATCTTGGGAAAACAAGGTTGAAATCGGCAGGACAATGGGAACACAGTTCTTCCATGACGCATCAACTGCCCTTGATCCACTTGCAGTTGGCGATACTCGATTCTATTGGATCAGGGCTTTGCAGTACGGCACAGGAACAGACTCATCTGCTGTATCTGATCGAAACCCAGACAACGATATATCAAACATTTCCGCGACTGTTGGCCCGATCACGCCAGACTATACGAACATCATTGATGACACGCCAGAACAAGTGGCACCAACCGCGCTGACGTTGGTCGAAACTACAGTTCTGGGCAATGACGGTTCGGTGTTACCCGCAGTTCAGGTTAGCTGGACCTTGCCGATCGACAGCCAGTACATTTCATTCTTTGAAGTTGAATTCAAGCAGACAAGTCAGGGTGAGATCGATTACGGCCTGACATCTGACGCCTATACGGCAACAATAAGCTACGGATCAGTGGCAGACGCGACAACGCTAGAGCTTAACTATGGCAGCGTAAACGAGGATGTCATTGGTGGTGGCGGGGCTTATTCAAGTGTCAATGTTTACGGCACTACAACGGTTATCTCTGGAATGCGAGAGCTTGAAGAGTTCACATTCCGCGTCAGAGCTGTGACATTGACCGGCAAGGTGTCAGAACAAATAACCGGAACGATCATCCTGCAAGGAGATCAAACGGCCCCAGCAGTAGTTTCAACGATTACTGCGACTGGTGGAATTCAGCAGATCAAACTTAATTGGGAAAATCCGTCTGATTCTGATCTGGGGTTTATTGAGATATTTGAGAACACGACGAACAATCAGGGTACTTCTACGCTGGTCGTTCAGACGCTTGCTGACCAGCATACAATCACCGGCCTTGCCAATGACACGACCCGATATTATTGGCTGCGGTCTGCTGACAGATCAGGCAATAGGTCAGGTTTTAGTTTTGCGGTATCGGCGACCACATTGAAGGTTAGCCTCGATGATTTAAGCCAAGGCGTTTTAGATCAATTTGCCGCTGGTGATGCGTTTGGGATCGAGCCAGTAGGTACTCTCGTTGGCGTTGTTGGTGAACATATCGGTCAGATCAAGTTACTGACAACTACGAACACGCTTTATGCTTGGACGGGAACAGAGTGGACTACAGACCTATACACTGCGTCTAATGTTGATCCTGGCGCAATCACTGCCGCTTCATTTGCTGCTGGTATCGAGCCTATTTCAGCGGTTTCCACTTTGCCGTCACCTGGTGGATACACTGGGCCAAACATTGTCTTTCTGACTACAGATAAAAAGCTTTATCGGTATGATTCGTCGGTTCCTGAATTTACATCTTTGGTGGACACTACTGATATCACTGGAACGCTGGGCGAGAACCTGTTTAGCGATACGCTTAGACCCATTGAGCGCGTGACCACTTTGCCGACAACCAACTTGGTAACTGGTCGAGTGGTAATGCTGACAAGTGACTCAAAGTTGTATCGATACACCGGGTCAGCATGGACAAGCGCGATTGCAGCCGCTGACCTTACAGATCAACTTAATCTCGCCACACAGGCTTCAGGATTGCTTCCAGTGGCTAATGCTGCCTCAGGGTTGGTCAATGGCAATGTCAGCATTAACTCTGACGGTACGCTCTCAGGGGCCGGTGCTGGGCAAGCTACATTGGGCGGTCTTGGTGCTGGTCAAGTCGCAACCTTGGACGTTATTACCGAAACCTACATTGGCGACAATGCTATTTCGACGGCCAAGATTCAGGCCAACGCGATAACTGCAAATGAAATTCTAGCTGGTCAGATAATTGCGGCCAAATTAGCGGTCGGGTCTGTGACGGCAAATGCTATCGCGGCAAATAGTATAAGCACGGCAGCTCTTCAGGCAGGCGCTGTAACGGCAGATTCGCTAGCAGTCGGAGCAGTGGTTGCCGACAAGATTTCAGCTAATGCTGTGACGGTTACTAAACTGGCTGCGAACTCAGTCAATGCCGACAAGATCATTGCTGGAAGCATTACCGCTGCCGAACTGAACGTGTCTCAGATATTTGCTGATAACGCAGTGATCGGGTCCATACAAGCAAGTTCGATCACGACATCAGCAGTAGTGTCTGCCATTGGTAACTTTGAGTTCATCCAATCGGCCAACATTCAGTCTAACGCGATAACGGCTGGCAAACTTGCCGCGTCGAATGTAGTTACTAACTCAGCGCAAATCAGTGATGGTATAATCACAAACGCAAAAATCGGCAACGTCATTCAGTCAAGCAATTATTCTGCCGGGTCCACTGGCTGGAGCATTAACAAAGACGGCAGCGCAGAATTCAACGGAGTCGTTGTCAGCCGTAATTTAATCGTAGCGACAGGCACTCAGACTCTTGCTGACAGAAGCGGGTTGTTCAATAACAATATAACAACGCTTGAAACATTTTACATCGAAGGCGTTTACCCAGCAGGGTTCACAGCATGGGGCGGGTCAAACTCAACGCTTTTGTGTAACGTGGAAATTACGGGAAGTTGGTACACCAATGTCGGGTCTGAAAGCACCGCAATGATTGGGCCGGTCGCAACAATTCTGCCATTGACGAAGTTTCAAGGTACTCAAGGTTTTACGCTGAAGATTGAGATCATAGGTAGAAAAGTTGCTGGCTGGGGCGCTCCCAGTGATTTTGGAATAGCGTGGAAAATATACAAGGTAACGTGATGACTTTAATCGACGGCTACGAAAATGAATCTGGCGTATTTTTGCGGTATACCGAAACCAAAGATGAAACAGTATTCATGGACATCAGATATTACAACCCACAAAATGAAGATTTTGCTTGGGCAATACAACAGCTAAAAAGCATAGAGGCATAATCGATGGCAACGCAATTACAGATCAGGCGAGGAACTGCGGCACAGGTAGCGGCGTTTACCGGCGCTGAAGGCGAGATTGTCTACAACAGCACGAATGACTCGTTGCACACTAATGACGGGGCTACTGCTGGTGGCTTTGAGCTTGCCCGAGCGGATTTGAATAATGTTTCAGATGCAGATTTAAACGCTGCGCTGACGGGCAATACACTCAGTGCGCTGACGATCACGACTCTTACAGCAACAGGCGGAACTATCAATGGCACAGTCATCGGCGGCACTACGGCCGCGGCTGGTAGTTTTACGACTGGTGCGTTTAGTGGAGCAGTAAAGAGCACCCTTCAAGAAGGTTTTAGAATAGACAACGCGGCAGGTTACTACGCTTTCTATAACTCCGCAGGGTCTACCTTGCATGGATATGTCCAACATAATGGAGCGGCGGCGGCGCTAAACATCGTAAATGCAGAGGCTGGGCCTGTTGGCATATTTACTTCTGGGTTGGAAAGACTCACCATAGCCTCATCAGGTGCCGCCACATTCTCGGCGTCAAGCGGTTTGCTCACGTTAACGGCTACTAGCGCAGGCACCCCCTCTAACTACATTAGTTTTGCAGACACTGGTGGGCAAACTGCCTTTGTGGGGCATGCGGGGGGTGGGGATGACCACTTGTATGTCTCTAACTCCACAGCTACTGGCGATCTTATATTATCGACTAACAACACAGCCAGACTTACCATATCCTCCACAGGAGCGGCGACGTTTAGTGGTGACATAATCACTACAACATTAGGCACCAGCAACTTAACATTAGGCGTCAACGCCGGTAACAGCATTATAGCGGGTGGTGATTATAATGTTGTCGTAGGC
>Ga0209533_1001043_pt1 | contig 26176 bp, 20 predicted proteins | sample COG_04_FD_184748 | JGI IMG/M metagenome (GOLD analysis project Ga0209533, IMG submission 184748) | Pelagic Microbial community sample from North Sea - COGITO 998_met_04 (SPAdes) (version 2) | ecosystem: Environmental > Aquatic > Marine > Neritic zone/Coastal water | place: Helgoland, sampling...
ACCATAGGAAAACCGAGGCTGCGCTGACTCGCCTCGAGCTCGCGAATAATTTGATCAAGGCTCGCGCCTGCATTTTTATCATCCAATACCTGTGCGAAATCCACTTCCGCTGCGCGCAGGAAATGCAGTAACGCCCACGTGGCGCCGCGCGCCTCAAAAAAGACATCGTCGATTTCAAGCCAAGGCGTCTTTACTGCAACCTCTGCGCGCGCAGGCGTTGATTGTGTCGCACTGGGGTCACCTGCCATGTCGGTATTAGCCCGCTGCTGCAAAACACTCGCGCTGAGGCGTTGGGAGAGGCTGCCAAGACGCGACTCGACGTTGCTTAACCAGCTCGCCAAATTGTCGGCGCGGGCGTAAAACTGCGCGTCACTTTGATCGGCGTCGACCATGCGCATGAGATAAGAATTAAGCGCCGCAATCGCTTCTTTATACTGACTTTCGCTTGCGGGAAATAACCAGCTGTCGTTAGTAAAATTGAATTTTGGTTCCGCAATAATGAGATCGGCGTCTTCTGTCGACTGCGACTGCGAGCGGCTAAAGTCTTCTCGGAATGCCCTCGAGAAATCGCGCACTTGCACCAACACGCCAAATTCCCAATTAGGAATATTATCGAGGTACAGACCCGGCGGCATTATGTCGTTACTTAAAAAACCGCCTGGCTTTTCCAACAGTGTCTCAGCTATTTCAATGAGCGTTGCGGCACTGTTGTTGCCGATGACCTGTGCGCTATCCGTGTTCGCAAGTCGCCGTGTGGTCACTTCATTCACGTTGAAAGCCGCCGGCGCGATGCTCCAATAAATGCCAATCGCAATAACGAATGCAGCGAGGAGGCCCAATGCTGCCATTGCAAGCCTGCGTCCGGGGAGGAAACGATCTAAGCTTTCTCGATTCATATCCACTCTCGCTTTAGGGGGCTGGGTTTAGTCTGCACAGGCCGTATCCTCGTCGGTAATCGTGTCTGGCAGTCTCAACCGGACGCCTGTTTGCGCAGAGAGTTCTATATTTCCTCGCAGCCGGTAGCCTTCGACCGATTCTCGCATCACGCTAAACATCCAACGGGCGGTGCTGTCGTTGGGGGCGGTGATCAAAAAAAAGGCACTGCATTCGCGCGCACGCCTGGCTATATCGGCCAACTGATCGCGAGCCTGGTTGCTTTGTGCGCTGACCGCCGCACCATCAAAGGTAAAGAAAAGATCACCCGATTCGCGTTCATTAGCAAGCTCGACCTGCACAAGGGCTATATCCGCTACGGTTGCATCGACGAGCTTTGCTCTTTCTATCATGAGTTCGGCTGAGTCGAATGAACCATTGCCAATCGCTTCACGGGCGAGCGCGAGATAGCGGGCAACGATAGCCGCGATGCCCTCTTTCGCTATGTCATTATCGGAGTCCATCGCGAGCGCACGAGCAAAGAAGTCGAAGGCATTGTCATCGTCCGGGGTGAGGAGTCGATCTGCATCGAGCGCCTGCAAGCCTGAATAGAGCAGGTCCGGCAGCGTGAGCGCTTCGACAACCTGTTTTGCATTAGACACAACGCTCGCTGGTTTTAGCACGTTTACCACTGCCTTGGTTTCTTCGGTAGTCGCAAGCACTGAGGGCTTTGTATTCGCGCAGGCAGCGAGGAGCGATGCTGATCCAACTAAAATACTTAGGCGGACTGACCGCCCTATCGCACTGCTGACCATCTGACCCTAGGCTCCCAATTCGGAAAATGGAATAAATTGTAAGATCTCGCCCTGAGTAACGCCCACACTGGGAGGCACAATCAACAATCCGTCGCTCCGACTGAGCGAGAGAGCAATGCCCGAGCTCTGATTCTTTAGTGGCGTTGCAACCAGCCCCTCCGGGGCGTGTTCAAGCACTGCGCGCAGATACTCCTGCCTCGGCCCACCTTTGTCTCGAGAAAAACCGCTTCGCACTGGGAATGAATGGGGAGAGGCCCTAGTCGCCCCTTGCAGTGCCAATAAGGTTGGCCGAACAACAAGCGCAAAAGTAACAAAGGCCGACACAGGGTTTCCAGGCAAGCCGAAGAACTGACAGCTTTCTCCTTCACTCGTTATTTTACCGAACGCGAATGGTTTGCCAGGTTTGACGGCGAGTTTCCACAAATCAATTGTGCCTAACTGCTCAATCGCAGCACGCACGTGATCCTCTTCGCCCACCGACACTCCACCCGTGGTAATGACGCAATCAGCGCAACCCGCAGCATCGAGCAGCGCGTCACGCGTCTCAGCAAGCGTATCCCCCACTCTTCCACAGTCAACAATATCAACATGAAGGCCTGTCAACATGGCCGTTAATGTCGCAAAATTAGAGTCATATATTTGCCCCGGCAACAAAGCTGAACCCGGGCGCTGGAGTTCATCTCCGGTAGTCATAAACGCGACTCGGAGCTTGCGGGTTACCGACACCTCGGTGAGGCCGAGTGAGGCAAGTGCGCCGATGTCCTGAGGCCGCAAACGGCGCCCTTGAGCGAACACCGTGCTGCCTGCCTTGATGTCGGCGCCGATAGGTCGCACATTTTCATTGGGCAACACTGCCTTGTTGACTCGTATGCCCTCACCCCCCCGCTCGCAGTTCTCTTGCATCACCACCGCATCGGCACCGGCAGGCATAGGTGCTCCAGTAAATATTCTGGCAGCTGTGCCCGCTTCGAGGCGCGCGCCTACCTGCCCTGCTGCGATTCGCTGACTCACCGCGAGGTCTCGCTCTGGGTCTACCGAATCCGCGGCGCGCAGCGCATACCCATCCATTGCACTATTTGCCATAGGCGGCACGGACAAAGGAGCAGTAATAGAGTGAGAAAGAATTCGACCACTGGCGCAGGAAAGTGCAACAACTTCTGCCTCACAACATGGCGCCACACTCGCCAAAAGGAATGATAACGCCTCGTCTATTGGCGTAAGCACCGATGGCTGTGAGCTAGGCAGGACATTCATGAGCCTACAAACGAAACCGACGCATCGTCCTCGCTTTCTTCCTGCACCTCTCGTAATCGGCCGCCGTAAAGAGACTTAATTGTCTCTCGGAGATGGACATGCCAGGAACGTGGCTTAATACCAAAGGTATCGAAAATCTTTTTACTCGACAGTGTCGAGTTAAGCAGCTCAGGCAGGCGCACGGGGCTTTCGACTAATTTAATGCTGTCGATGAGCTGATAAATTCCCTCATCATGATTGGCCGCATAGTCGAGCGTCTGCCGCCCGAACTCAGACTCGCGCTTTGTTTCGAGACTTGCGTAGTGGTAAGTGCCCCAGGCATTCGCATCGCAATCGACCTGACGCGATATGGCAAAGATCGCACCGGCAAGATCAGCAGTATAGGTTGGACTGAAGCGACGCCTGAAGACAGTGATCTCGCCGCCACTGCGCTTAGCTAGGCGTATCCACGATTTGATAAGGCCGCGCTTATGCAGACCGAAAAGCCAGCCCGAGCGAATAATGATGTGATGCGGATGCGCGCGCACGACTTCCTCACCAGCCAGCGTGCAGCGCCCATAGACGCCCTGCGGGTTTAGCTCGTCGGTCTCGTTATAGGCGAGTTTTTTCTCACCATCAAAAACATAGCTGTTAGAGAGATGGAGCAATGGGATGCCGAGGTGATTACAGACCTCGCTTAACACGGCAGGAAGCTGAGCATTGATCTGTCGGCAACGCTCCTCTGCAGACTCGGCGCGCTTTAACGCGCTGTGATTGCCCGAGATGAAGTCGGCGAGGTTTATGAGCTGATCTGGACGGAAATCGGTGATGCTCTTGGCAATCGCCAAGGCATTGTCGGGGTCAAAGTACTTATCAGCGGGCGCAAGAAAGCGAATCTTGTGTTTTCGCAAAATCTCGATCAGGGCCTTTCCGGTGGGGCTCTTTCCTCCGACGATGTATAGCTTCACTGCTGACTGATTCCTAGTTTACCCGCGCGCCCGAGCGCCATTCGCCCATTGCTTTACTCTGACTTCGAGTTTGCTTTATCGGCGCGCGAAGTCAAGGGCAACTAGAAAGGAATATCATCATCAAAGTTGTCGAAGTTAGTCGGTGCTGGCTGCGCTTGTGGCGCGGCTGCCGCTTGCTGAGGTCGCTGACTAGGTGCTTGCTGTTGTCCGAACGGATTATCGCCCATATCACCACCCATCGCACCGCCGCGTCCGTCGAGCATCTGCATTTCGCTTGCCACGATCTCAGTTGAGTAGCGCTTCACCCCGTCTTGCTCCCAAGAGCGTGTTTGCAGACGGCCTTCGACATAGAGCTTGGAACCCTTTTTGACGTATTGCTCAACGATTTCGGCGAGGCGATTGAAAAAGACGACTCTATGCCACTCAGTCTTTTCTTGCTGCTCACCCGTCGCCTTGTCTTTCCACGAGTCACTGGTTGCGAGTGACACGTTCGCCACTGCGTTGCCGTTAGGCATGTATCGAATTTCGGGGTCATTACCCAAATTACCTACGAGAATTACCTTATTGATGCCTCTACTCGCCACGTCGTGCCTCCGGTCTCTGCAGGCCTGTTCATCGTTAGACAGGCCGGATGACTGCTCGTTACAGCAGCCCAAATGTTAAAATGACGCACACTGCGCGTCCTGCCCTCTTAGTGTATATCATGCACTCTACGTTGAGAAATTTTAGGCTGAATCTTCTAATAATCGCAGTCTCGCCTTTACTCCACTAGGCGGTATTGACCATAATGTCTGGCTGCGCTGCAGTCATCCGCGACACGGATGCAGTTCGTATTAAGGGTGCCCAACTGCATCCCCTAACCATTTACCGCGAGATTCACTGCGAGCCTCGCTATCAAGCCCAAAAATAAGCCAAGAGTCCCAACATGGATCAGATCGTTGTACGCGGCGCGCGCACCCACAATCTCAAGAATATCAACATAACGATCCCGAGGGACAAGCTAGTGGTGATAACGGGGCTTTCGGGTTCTGGGAAATCGTCTCTCGCCTTCGACACGCTTTATGCCGAGGGGCAACGCCGCTATGTTGAGTCGCTCTCGACCTACGCGCGTCAGTTCTTGTCGATGATGGAAAAGCCCGATATCGATCATATAGAAGGGCTCTCGCCTGCGATTTCGATAGAGCAAAAATCAACTTCGCATAACCCTCGCTCGACCGTTGGCACGATCACCGAAATTTACGATTATCTACGCCTGTTATTCGCCCGCATCGGCGAGCCGCATTGCCCCGAGCATAATCAAAAACTCGAAGCACAGACAGTCAGCCAGATGGTCGACCAAGCAATGAAACTGCCCGAAGGCAGCCGTATCATGGTGCTTGCGCCCATCGTGCGCGAACGCAAAGGCGAGCATCTCCATGTCTTTAGCGAATTGCGAACCAGCGGCTTCATCCGCGCGCGGGTCGACGGCATTGTGTGCGAAATCGACTACCCACCCGAGCTGGAGAAAAACAAGAAACACTCCATAGATGTAGTCGTCGATCGTCTCAAGGTCAAGCCAGGCATCGAACAACGCCTAGCCGAAAGCTTCGAGACCGCAATTCAGCTCGCCGATGGCCTCGCGATGGTGAGCCAGTCCGACGACCAAGGCAAAGAGCTTGGCAGCGAACACGACCTCGTGTTTTCCTCTCTTTTCGCGTGCCCTCAGTGTGGTCACAGCATTCAGGAACTGGAGCCGCGCCTGTTCTCGTTCAATAACCCAGCGGGTGCCTGCACCTCATGCGACGGCCTCGGGCTTAAACAGTTTTTCGACGAAAATCGGATTCTAGTCGATGAGTCACTCGCATTGTCCGAAGGCGCTATTCGCGGGTGGGATCGCCGCAACCTTTACTATTTCCAGATGCTCACCTCTCTCGCCGAACACTACGGGTTCTCGATCGATGTACCGTTTAATGAGCTGAGCAAAAAGCATCGCAACGCCATATTGAATGGCAGCGGCAAAGAGGTCATCGATTTCTTTTACATTAACGATCGCGGGGAAACGCGCACCCGCAGCTACCCCTTCGAGGGTATATTGCCCAACATGGAACGTCGCTATCGCGAAACCGAGTCTAATCATGTCCGCGAGGAGCTCTCAAAATATCTTAGCTCACAGTCGTGCCCTGATTGCGCCGGCACGCGGCTCAAGCGTGACGCCCGCTTCGTATTGATTCAGGGCAGCGACCTGCCCACAATCACCAGCATGACTGTCGCTCAGTCTCACGACTATTTCTGCACGCTAAAACTCAAAGGTAAGAGCGCAAAAATTGCAGAGAAGGTACTCAAGGAGCTGCAAGACCGCCTCCAATTTTTGGTCGACGTGGGTCTTAATTACCTCACGCTTAACCGCAGCGCCGACACCCTATCGGGCGGCGAAGCGCAGCGCATTCGTTTGGCGAGTCAGATTGGAGCCGGCCTTGTCGGCGTAATGTATATCCTCGACGAGCCTTCGATTGGCCTGCACCAGCGCGACAATACTCGCCTATTAAAAACCCTTTTCCATCTGCGCGACCTTGGCAATACGGTGATTGTGGTCGAACACGACGAAGACGCCATTCGTAACGCCGACCATGTCATAGACATTGGCCCCGGGGCTGGGGTGCATGGCGGCGAAATCGTCGCACAGGGTACGATCGAGGACATTCTCAATTCTAAAGACTCGCTCACCGGCAAATACCTGTCGGGAAAAGAAAAGATAGAGATTCCTACGACCCGCGGCAAACCCGATCCAGACAAGCAACTCCGCGTTCTCGGCGCCACCGGAAACAACTTGCAGGGGGTCGACCTGAGCATTCCTATTGGGCTACTGACCTGTGTTACTGGCGTCTCGGGCTCGGGCAAATCTACGCTAATAAACAACACACTCTACCCGCTCGCTGCGAGCAAGCTCAATGGCGCAACTACGCTAACAGCAGCCAAACACAAGTCGATAGAAGGCCTCGAGCTACTCGACAAGGTAGTCGATATAGATCAGAGCCCGATCGGCCGCACCCCGCGATCGAATCCAGCGACGTATACCGGCATCTTTACCCCCGTGCGCGAACTCTTTGCCGGCACTCAAGAAGCGCGAACACGCGGGTATAAGCCAGGGCGCTTTAGCTTTAATGTAAAAGGGGGTCGCTGCGAGGCGTGTCAAGGCGACGGCGTGGTCAAGGTCGAGATGCACTTCTTACCGGATGTGTACGTTGCTTGCGATGTCTGCCGCGGCAAGCGCTACAACCGAGAAACACTCGAAGTAAAATACAAAGGCAAGAACATCAACGAAGTGCTCGACATGACTATCGAAGCCGCGCGCGAGTTTTTTGACGCTGTGCCTGCAATCGCACGCAAACTCCAAACTCTCATGGAAGTTGGCTTGTCCTACATCTGCTTGGGTCAGGCGGCAACAACGCTGTCTGGTGGCGAGGCACAGCGCGTAAAGCTCTCACGCGAACTCTCGAAAAGGGATACCGGTAAAACCCTCTACATCCTGGACGAACCCACTACAGGGCTGCACTTTCACGATATCAAACAGCTGCTTGCGGTGTTGCATCATTTGCGAGACCAAGGCAATACGATTGTGGTGATCGAACACAATCTCGACGTTATCAAGACTGCCGACTGGGTTGTCGACTTAGGCCCAGAGGGTGGTAGCGGTGGCGGCATGATTATCGCCGAGGGCACGCCCGAGCAAGTTGCCAAGAATAAAAAGTCACATACGGGCGTCTACATCAAGCAACATCTCGCCGCAGGCGCCTGACGACGGGTAATCCAGAGAAATTCTGCAGAATATTTATACCCCGATTCGCGCGCTTTCTCTGGATTTTCGACTCAATTCGACCGCTATCGAGACCGGTCATCGATTAAATTGCACTTTTGGCGACTAATCCCGCCTTTCGCATTTCTTTTTCTGTCACACCTCTGTAAAATTTGCTCCGTATAATAGTCATCAAAGTGCAAAGCTTTGGCGTCATGCTATGTGACGCTTAGTTGCGACTACTATTCGCGTCTATTCAGGTTATTCGCGTTTATCAAGAGATCATGCGATTCGAGAGAAAGCAGTACGAGAATCAAGCTGGCGTTGGAAAATAACTTCACCCAAAGATCATCGGGTTCATTAACGAAATCAAGAAGATAAAAACAGTTTTAGCGTCGGCAATAAAGCCGTTGCGAACTTCATCTATCAGGAGAAAGCTATGCAATTCCCACCCACAGCCAAGAAGCTGTTGCTGACGTCTATTGTCGTCGCACTAGGCTACTCGACTGCAGCAATCGCGCAAGATACCGCTTCTGCGATTCGCGGCAAGCTACTCGACGCATCGGGCCAACCACTCACCGACGCAACGGTTGTTGTACGTGATACGCGCACAGGCGCCACGCGCACGCTGCAATCAAACGCATCGGGCACTTTCTACGCGACCAACCTCCCTGTAGGCGGTCCGTACAATGTGACAGTAAATGGCACCAAGACAGTGACAGTTAATTCGATCTCGCTAGGTGATATTTACAACCTCAGCATCGAAATGGGTGAATCGCAGATTCAAGAGATTATCGTTCTCGGCGGCTCTAACACGTTCGTTGACGTCGCGGCAGGCCCTTCTGCTTCGTTCTCTACTTTCGACATGGAAACGTCGGTTGCCTACGATCGCGACATCAAAGATGTTTATTCGATCGATCCCCGCATGAACCTCGATGGCGGCGAACAAGTCAATTGTGTAGGTAAGCACCCAAGGTTTAACAGTATTAGCCTCGATGGCATAAGCCAAAACGACCGTTTCGGACTTAACAGCAACGGGTATTCAACTGCGACTGGCATGCCTTTTCCCTATGAAGGAATCGCGCAGGTTTCTGCAGAACTCGCGCCATTTGACGTTACTTATGGAGGTTTTACGGCCTGCAACATCAATGCGGTTACAAAATCTGGCAGTAACGAGTGGACAGGAACAGTCTTCCTCGAGCGCACTGGCGATCAATGGCGCGGAGACACATTGAAAGTAAATGGCGAAACACAGGACTACTCTTCGAAAGATTTTACCGAGGACACGAAAGGCTTCAGCATCGGCGGCCCATTACTAGAAGACAAACTCTTTATTTATGGTGCCTATGAAGAATCAGAGCAACCTCGCTTTTTAGCGATGGGCTATGCGGGTTCAAGTAATGGGGTAGAGCGGCCATGGTTGAGTAAAGAGGATCACGACCGCATCGAGAGCATCTCGAATGATGTTTACAACTATAAAACCGGTGGACAACCCAGCGATGGGGCACAAACCGATGAAAAATACATGCTCCGGCTTGATTGGAACATCAACGAACAGCATGACGCTACCGCAATCTATAACTATTACGACGGAGTTCAGCTTCGGTCATCAGATGGTGATAGCAACGAGTTCGAGTTCGCAAATCACTTTTATAACAAGGGAGCAGAATCAGAAACGACAACTCTTCGTCTTCGGTCGCAGTGGAGCGATGCTTTGTCGAGCGAAGTCTTTTACAGTAAAAATACGATGAAGGACGCACAAGTGACGGTAGGTCCAGCCGATTTTGCTGACATGCAGATAAGTATCGGTCGAGATACTGTCTACCTTGGTGCAGATGACTCTCGCCAGGCAAATGCGCTGAGTACTAAGTCTGAATTCTTCAAGGCCTCAGGAGAATACCTCCTTGGGGATCAAATTCTGACTTTCGGTTACGAGCGCGAAACATTAAACGTATTCAACCAATTTGTGCAGCATTCAAACGGCGGTGAATACGACTTTTTTGATGACTCTGGCTCAAACTCAACCGCCTGCCAAATGCTTACAGCACAAGGTCGGTTCGACGACGCAAGCTGCAACCTCTCCGGCATAGACAAATTTGAATTAGGTCGTCCTAGTCGAATCTATTACGGTAGTGGCGGGGGCACCAACGATGCAACAGATGCTGCAGCGAGTTTTGAAAATACCCTCAACACTGTTTATTTGCAGGATGAGTTGTATCTCCCCAACTACAACTTAACCGTCGTAGCTGGCCTCCGCTACGATTGGTTTGAAAGTGACGATCGCCCCAGCTATAACGCTAAATTTTCTGAACTAACAGGGATCCGCAACGACAAAAATATTGATGGTGTGGATTTATTAATGCCACGAATAGGTTTCACGTGGGAAGCTGACTACAACCTCACTATCCGTGGCGGTGCTGGGCTCTATTCAGGTGGCAATCCAAACGTATGGATCTCAAATGCCTGGAGTAACGACGGTTTAACTAACGTTCAGCGACAACTCCGAAATTTTAATAGCTCCATTTCTGTACTCAATGATACGCCTCTCAGTGGCTCCGGCCGCCCAGGCTACGATGTGCCGCAAACGTTAATCGATCAAGTCGCGGCGACAACTGCTGATAATGCTAGTGATCGGTTCTTAGTGGTAATCGATCCTAACTATGATCAACCCTCAGAATGGAAGCTGGCGCTTGGTGGTACTTACACATTCGATAGCGGCTTGAGTTTAGATGCAGACTTTCTGTACTCGATAGCACAGGACTCGGCATATTATCTTGACGTCTCACAAGAGCAGGTAGGCACGACAACATCGGGGCAGCCAATTTATGACTTTGCGAAGGGTCAAAACAACTTTATGCTCACGAATTCTGATCGTGAAGCAAAATCCACATCGTTCTCGCTTGTCGCTCGTCATGACTATGATTTCGGTCTTGACTGGATGGTTGGCTATGCATTTACTGATGCGGAAGACATCAGCCCAATGACGAGCTCTACTGCAGGATCAAACTTTGACAACCTGGCCACTAGCACTATAGTTAATCCAGAATCAGGTATTTCAAACTATAATACTCCTCACCGTATTACGGCTCGATTGTCTTATGGTAAAGAATTTTTAAATGGCTATGAGTCTCGTATAACGGCCATGTTCTACCGAAAGCAAGGGCAAGGACAAAGTCATGTGATGGGATCAGCAGATCAGGAGGGTAATGGTCGTTTTGGTCGCCACCTCCTATACGTCCCCGGTCCTAATGACGGCAACGTAGTTGTAGGCCCAAATTTTGATGTAGGCGCTTTCCGATCCTTTATAGAGCGCGAAGGCTATGGGCAAGGATTCGTTGATCGCAATGAAAATAATGGAGCGTGGTCATCACGAATTGATTTGCGAATAGATCAAGAGATACCAACGTTCTTAGGCGCAAGCAACGGACGCGTTTACCTCAAAATTTATAATTTAATGAACATGCTTGACGACAGCAAAGGCATCCAATACGACGCTCAGTTTTTCTCGCAACAGGTTGTTGACTCAAACATCAACGATGCGGGGCAGTATGTTTTTAATACATTCACTGACAGAAGCCTCACTGACCTTCTAGAGAATCGGTCACTATGGGAAATGCGTCTTGGTATTCAGTTCGAATTCTAATTTTTAGAATTCACAGAACGCTCTGAGTCGAGACTCTCTCGACTACCAAAGCCCACCTAGTACTAGGTGGGCTTTTTTTATGCTCGTGCGTTGCATTTCTCAAGATTTAATACTAACTTCGCAGCTAGCTTATAATGCATTACCAGCGCGTGTCAGAGTCCTTTCCCCCCGCAACACCGACAGACACGCATTCCATAACAAGAAGACGGAGCATTGTTCAGTGAACTTACAACTAACACGCAGACGTTTTATCAAGGGAGTCATCTTCTCCGGCGCGGCGGCAACGTCTGGCGCTGGCGTCTACCTCGCCGCCAACGCACAGTCGGGCAATGGCGGGATGGAACGCTTGATATCACTCACTATCAATGGCCGTACTCGGCGCGTCGACGTACCACCCACCGAAACACTCGCTAACACTCTTCGTTACAGACTCAATCTCACAGGCACCAAAATCGGCTGCAATCGCGGCGAATGTGGCGCTTGTACCGTGCTCATCGACGGCGTCCCCAATTACGCCTGTTCGGTGCTGACTCATAATATTAAGGCTAAGCAAGTTCTCTCTATCGAAGGCGTCAAAGCCGACGATGGAACGCTGCACGCTGTGCAACAGGCTTTTATTGCCGAGAATGCGCCCCAGTGCGGTTTCTGCACACCGGGACAGGTCATGTCGGCGGTTGCGCTGCTGGCTAACAATCCACGGCCGACGAAGGCGGAGGCAGCTCAGGCTATGTCTGGCAACCTGTGCCGCTGCGGTGCTTATGAACACTATCTGAATGGCGTGTTGCGCGCCTCGGGGCAAATAGCATGAGTACACATATAGGATTCGACTTTACGCCGCCCGACGTGCCCGGAAAAGTTACGGGCGAAATCAAATACGCCGAAGACTACAAGCGCGAAGGCATGGTCTTTGCCCGCTTGTTAACAAGCCCTCTGCCTAGCGGCAGAGTGGTCGGCATTGACGCCACCGAAGCGCTGCGCATGGATGGCGTCCTCGGAATATTCACCGCCGACGACCTCCCACCGGTCGCCCCGCCGGGTAATCCTGCGCTTGCTTCTGAGTATGTTAGCTTTGTAGGCCAACCTATTCTCGCAGTCGCGGCTATCACCGAAGAAATCGCCGAGTCGGCAATCGAAAAAATACGAGTTGATTTCGAACGGCGACCGTTTGTGGTTGACCCACTCGAAAGCCTCTCGCCGGGCGGTGCAAATGCCTATCCAGAGGGCAACACCCTAGTGCGAACGCAGGAGGAAGGCCCAGAGGGCACACCTATACGCGGCGCCGAAATTCGCGATATCAAATGGCCACAATCGGCAATCGATGCGCTCCGTGCGGGCAAAGAACCCGCAGGGGCTGAGTTCACAACAGAGTGGACATTTGGCGACCTCGATGCGGGCTTTGCTGAAGCTGCGGCCATTGTCGAAGAGCCGTTCGTCACTATCGGCTACCCACACCACTCTCTCGAATCTCGCACCTGTATGGCGTATTGGGAAAACGGCAAATGCTATTTCCACGGCTCTTCGCAGAGCCAGAGTGCCAACGACAATGGTCTCGCGCGTATGCTTGACATCGATCCCGCCAATCTCATATTTATCAATGAGGCAACCGGTGGCGGTTTCGGCTCCAAGATTGGCCCCTACCCCTACATGGCGATCTCTGGCAATTTCGCCAAGCGACTAAATAGGCCACTGCAGCTGAGAATTACGCGCGAGCAAGAATTCTATATCGGTTCCGCACGCTCCGGCATGCAGGGCTGGATACGGATGGGCGTGAAAGAAAATGGCAAAGTCTCTGCCATCGATCTTGTGGTCGTGAATGACGGCGGCATGACCGGCGCCGGCAGCGGAAATTCCTCCGCACAGCATGTTACCGTTGCCTATCAGCCAGAAAACATGCGGTTCCGCGGAATATCTGTGTATACCAACACAACCCCTCGCGGCGCGCAGCGCGGCCCGGGTCAGAACGAGATGGCAGCAGTGCTTGCTCCCATCGCCGACAAAGCCGCGAAAGCCATAGGCATGGACCGCGTCGCGTTTCGCCGCATCAATGCGATCGATAGCGGAGGCTTTCAAGGTGGCGGACAGGGACCAGTTACCAGCGCCTTCGTGCGCGAAGCATTAGACCAAGGCATGCGCACGTTTGGTTGGGCTGAGAAAAACGCCCTAGCGAAGCAGAATGGCAGCAAAGTCAGGGGACTTGGTGTCGGTATCGGCTACCATGGCGCTGGCGGCCGGGGATACGATGGCCTCGTACGCATCGGCCCCGACGGTAAGCTCTACATTCATAGCGGCGTAGGAAACTTGGGCACCTACTCCTATGCGGGCACCTGTCGCGCCGCGGCTGAAGCGCTGCAAGTGCCTTGGGAGCGATGTGAAATTCTCCGTGGCCGCACAGATAATCACCTGCCTCACAGTTCGGGACAGGGTGGCTCAAATACCATCTTTACACACACTCGAACTAACTGGGTGGCGGCGCAAGATGCCATTACCAAACTGAAAGAAATTGCTGCACAAGATCTTGGCGGCGCGCCAGAGGATTACACGATTGGCGATGAACGCGTCTTTGCAAGCGCCGAGCCGGGCCGAGGGCTAACCTATGCACAAGCCGCCGCCCGCGCGATTGAATTGGGTGGCAAGTTCAGCGGCGAGGAGTATCCGGATGATATCAATCCGATTACCCAACGAGCGGTGCAAGGCCTCGCTGGTTCTGGATTAATCGGAGTCGCTAAAGACAATATTCCCGGCGAGGGTCAACCACCCGGAATCCTCGTTGGCTTCTGCGAAATCGAACTGGACAAAGACACGGGCAAAATCGAAATTTTGGACTACACGGCGATTGCTGATTGCGGCACTGTGGTCCATCCCAAAAACTTCGAGAACGCCATGCGCGGTGGCGCTGTTTGGGGTGTTGGGCTAGCAGCATTCGAGCGTCATGTGTACGACCCGCAAAATGGTCTGCCAGCGAATACGGGTCTTTACCAGAGCAAGCCGCCGACCTATTTGGACGTCAATGTTGAGACGAAGATGGGCGCGGTAAATATCCCCGACCCACAAAACCCTACAGGCGGTCGCGGCATTGGTGAACCTACCCAAGGGGCTGCCGCTGCTGCGCTTGCCAGCGCGATTTCGGATGCCCTCGACGGTCACGTATTTAACACCGCACCGACTACAACAGACATGATTATTAACCACTTGGCTGGCAATGATTACAGTACCAAGTATCTGAAAACAAACACTTTCTGAGGTTAACTATGCCATCTTATGACGTAATGCCAAATATGGAGCTGTACCAACCGGTACGGGTTGAGGACGCCCTCGACATAGCGAGCCGCTACGCAGATCGTGGTTGGTTAGTGGGTGGCGGACAAGACACTTACGGCTGGCTCAAAGACCGCGCGAAGCGCGCCGATGCGCTCATTGACCTCAGCGCAATCGAATCTCTGCGCGGGGTGCGGGAGACCGCCGACGGAATAGAAATCGGTGCACTTACCACGCTGACCGAAATCGCCGAAAACGGTCTGCTCAAACAGAGCTACTCTCTGCTTTCGAAAGCCGCGTCTGTCGTCGCAAGCCCACAGATCCGCAATATCGGCACACTCGGCGGCAACGTCTCGCAAGATGTACGCTGCTGGTACTATCGCCGCGGGCTGTCTTGCTACAGAGCGGGCGGGAATCTTTGCTATGCCGACACGCCACAGGGCATGAACCGCGAGCATTCGCTGTTTGAAACCAGCCGCTGCGTGGCCGCAGGCGCCTCCGACACGGCCCCAGCTCTCGTCGCGCTCGACGCGACTATGGTGCTGCGTTCGATTGACGGTGAGCGCACGCTGTCCGCCGAAGAGTATTTCGTCGGGCCTGCGGTCGATATCGAGAACACCACCGCGCTACGCACGGGGGAAATTCTTACTGCGGTTAGGTTGCCCAAAGCCTGGGCCAATGCGACGTTCTATTATGAGAAGGTCGCCGATCGCAATGTGTGGGATTTCTCACTGGTGAATGTAGCAGCCGCGTTTCAGGTCGAGAACGGCACTATTCAAGAGTCGCGCGTCGTCTGTGGTGGAGTGCAGGCTACGCCAAAGCGCCTGCGAAGCGTTGAGCAAGCTGTTCAGGGAAAAGCCAAAGGAGCGGTAATCGCGGCGAGCGTTGCGGGCATAGCCTCTGAGGGCGCACGCGCACTCGCGCATAACGGCTTTAAGATTCCGCTAATGGAGAATTTGGTAAAGCGCGCGATTAGTGCTTAAGCGCGCAGGCTTTTCCAACCTTCATTCGATGTGTTAAGCAATAGGAAAGGGCTGGTCCATCACTGGATCAGCCCTTTTTTTTAAAACAAACTCCCAGCCCAGTAGCCAACGGCCATAATCGCTACATAACAAACCAAGATTCCTAGAATGACTGGTTGCAGGTGCGCGTGAACTTGACGGTCTTTCATGTCGTGATCTTCTAGCATCGTCTCCACTCCTTCATAATTGAATAGAGTGTTCAGAATAACCAGAACAACATTGCAAACTATGATCTAGATCACAGTTTTGTTCTCATGAATTAAACGGGAAGTTAGCCGTTAAAGCCCCTGCAATTTCTGTTTAGAAATTTGAAATACCGAATCGAACCATGTTTTATCGTCGTTGAGATTTGGCACTAACTGAAAGGCTTCGCCGCCTCCTTCCATAAACTCTTCCCGGTATTCGATACCGATTTCATGGATGGTTTCGAGGCAATCAGAGACGAAAGAAGGCGTTACGACTGCGACTTTTTTAACCCCTTTCTCGATTAGCGCTTCTAAATGATCATCGAGATAAGGTTGTATCCATGCCTGATTTCCAAACCGTGATTGAAACGCCACTGAATAACGGTCCTCACTCCACCCCATAGCAGCGACAATGCCTTTCGTTGTGGCTACACACTGTGCGCGATAGCAGAGCTTATTTTTCTCGCCGATGGTCTCGCAGCAGGCACCCATCTCACACACATTATTTTTGTCAGCCTTTTTGATATTCGACTCGGGCAATCCGTGATAACTAAAGATGACATGTTCGGCGTCTGCTTCTTCAACGTGCTTGCCTATCAGTGCTGCCCACGCATTAATGAAGGGCGGCTCGGCATACAGGTCATCGACAAACTTCAAATTTGGCGCCTGCGCCCATTTTTTTGCCGCCTCACGAACTTCGTGAAAAACGGAGGCCGTGGTTGCTGTCGAATACTGCGGAAACAACGGCATGATCAGAATATCTTGGCAGCCTAAGCGCTCAAACTCTTTCATCGAATCCCATACGAAGGGCTCGCTGTACGCCATACCGTTCAAGACAACGACATCTTCTCCGGCGTCTTTATATTCTTGCTGAACACTTGCTTGCAGCCTATCGGCGTAGACCTTCAAAGGAGAGCCATCCTCCATCCAGATCGCCGCATAGTCTTTTGCGGTTTTAGGTGCGCGGAAGGGGAGGATAATCAGGTTACGAAGTAGCCATCGCCCGATGGGATTGAAGTCGAAGACGAAGGGGTCAGAGAAAAAATATTTGTAAAACTTCCGCAGCCCTTTCGCCGTGGGCTCCTCGGGAGTGCCAAGATTGAGGAGTAGTATGCCTTTGGTCGCCATGGGGTCTTCCTTGTGTTGAGACGTGATCTCAGCGCTGCAGGGCCGAGTTATTTTGATAACTAGTGTACGATGCCGCGCCCCTAAAGGGTTTAATGCGCGGGCAGAAAGTTGGCCCTGTTTTAGTCAGCGACCTGCTTGCGGGTGTCTTCCTCAAACAGCAGCTCCAGTTCGCGGCGACCTTGACGCGCGATATTACCCAGCTCTTCCATGTCCTCTATGTGCTGGGCCGAGCGCTCGAGAAGCTCCTCGTCGTGCAGCCTAAAGCGCTTAGCCACCTCAAGCGCTTGGCCTTCGGTGTAGCCAAGTTGCTCAAGCGTGTCAGTCGCCGCCTCTAGGCTGCTTGCGAAGGTTTCGCGTACCACAGAGTCTACTTTGCGTTTGTAGAGCTCGTAGGCGTGAAACCGATCTACAGCCCGCGCGACAATCTTGATACGTGAATTTTGTTCGCGCGCGTGGTCAATTATCGCAAGAGACTGCGCTACGTCATTGACAGCGACCACGAGTATTTTCGCGTGTTTAATGCCCGCGCTTCGAAGCAGGTCAATGCGGGTTAGATCGCCATAAAACAACCGGTTGCCGAACTGTTTAACGAATTCGACATGCGCAGAGTCTTTATCCATCGCCGTGAAAGGAATATGCCGAGCCTGCAGCAGGCGTCCAATAATCTGTCCAAACCGGCCAAAACCGGCAATGATTACCTCGGGCTGATGCGAATCCCAATGCCTATCTTGATCGGGTTGCTCGACGCTGCGGCTGTGACCGACGCGTCGATAGAGGGTTACTAGCGGCGAGGTGAACGCCATTGATAGACCAACAATTAGCGTAAGCTGCTCCGCGAGCGCCGCGTCGAATAGCATCGCTTGCTGCCCCTGAGACAGCACAACGAAGGCAAATTCGCCGCCCTGAGACAACATGAGCCCGAGTTGAACCCCTTCTTTTAGAGAAACATGTCGCCAGCGCAGAATCGCCGTGATGATTGCCGTTTTGACGAAGACCAGCCCAAGCGCTAACACGACTATACGCAGCGGATTTGCCCATAAAAGTGCGAGATTGAGCGTCATGCCAATCGCGATAAAGAACAGCCCAAGAAGCATGCCTTTAAAAGGCTCGATATCGGATTCGAGCTGATGCCGGTAGTCGGAATTGGCGAGCATAATGCCGGCGAGGAAAGCACCTAGGCCCATCGAGAGCCCCACCGAGCTCATCAACACCGCTACGCCGATGACGATAAGCAGGCTCGCCGCTGTCATCACCTCACGGTTATTCGACCGAGCCACGGCAGCTAATACCCCGCTTAGGCCGAATCGACCAAAGGCGACAACACCAACAAGCGCTAAAAGGGTGACATACCACGCAGGGGTCGTCGCACCGGTCGCGCCGGGCGCAAGTACGCTGACGGCGATAAGGATCGGGATAACCGCAAGGTCTTGCAGTAGCAGAATCGAGAAGCCTTTACGACCGAGGGGCGATGCTAAAATCCGCTCCTCACTCATCAGCTGAATCGCCAATGCAGTGGACGAAAGCGCGAGGGTTAAGCCTAAAACCAAGGCAAGAGGCAGAGCGAGCAGCATGGCTAAACCGAAACCGATAACAAGCCCGGTGAGCAGTACCTGCGACCCGCCAAGTACCAAGATGTGATTACGCATACTCCACAATTTCTCAGGAGCTAGCTCGAGTCCGATAACAAATAACAGCAGAATAACGCCGTATTCGGCAAAGTGAAGCACCGACTCGGGGTCTTCGATAATGCCTAGTGCATGCGGCCCAAGTACAACGCCTGCAAACAAATAGCCGAGTATCGAGCCTAGTCCGAGGCGCTTGAACAGGGGCACAGCAATCACCGCTGCAAGCAGATAATACAGGGCGTTAATCAGTAGGCTGTCGGTGTGCATCTAAGCTTCCCCGGGCTTTTTGGCCTGTAGTAGACATCTTTAGAAGTGCTGCAAGCGTAGTGTAACTCAGCAAAAGCACGTGACCGGCAGCTTTTGGGTGTTTTACCAATCGGCGATGCCACTTTCTGCAGTATCGGCTGAATGAAAAACGGTATCAGAATTATTTGTTACCAAAATGCTCACATTTTGCAAAAAATGCAGTAGACTCAAGTCAGTGTGTGTTTTCGGCTAGCGGAAGACAACCGCTTTTTATGCCTTAACCAGACAATTTTTCCACTGGGGGAATGACATTATGAACAAAACTTCTTCATTTGTACTCGCTGCGGCAATTACAGCAGCAAGCGGCACAGCCGCCGCTGGCGAGCGCGTCGGCGACTTCGCACTAATTGATCATAACGGCGCCTTTCAAAGCATGGCATGGCATGACGACGCTGCCGCCATCGCGATCTTACCGCAAGCGGTAGGCGCAACAGACACCGCCTCGCTCGCAGCTATGCAGGCGCTGCAGGCAACATACCAGGAGCAAGGAATAGAGTTCTTCTTGCTCAATCCTGGCCTTCAAACTGACCGAGCCGCAGTCGCTGCGGATATCGGGTCTGTAGACATGCCGGTGCTTATGGATGACGCACAGTTAGTGTCAGAAATGCTTGGCCTCACCCGCCTTGATGAAGCCGTACTCTACAATCCGAGTACGTTCGAGCTTCTCTACCGAGGCCCCGCCGCGGGTATCGAGAGCGCGATAGAACAGACCCTTGCCGGTGAAAAATTTGACTTAATTAGCAGCGCCACAATGGGCAAGGCTATTGATTACCGCAATGCGTCCGCTCACGCCGACCTGTCCTATGCTAATGACATCGCACCGATCATTGCCGAAAACTGCGCCGAATGTCACCGCGAGGGCGGAATCGCGCCTTTCGCAATGGACAATAGTCTGGCAGTGCAGGGTTGGTCGCCGATGATCCGCGAAGTGGTAATGACTAAACGCATGCCACCGGGCCAGATTGATAACAAAGTGGGTCACAAGATTAAGAACGAAATGAATCTCAGTGACGACGAGATGCAAATGCTCGTTCATTGGATTAACAACGGCTCGGTCGTCGAAGGCGACAGCGATCCTCTCACGGCGCTCACCTGGCCCAATACGAAGTGGACACTCGGCGAACCCGACCTCATTGTTAAAGTGCCAGCCCAAACTATCCCGCCAACGGGCACAGTCGATTACATGGACATTCCTATCGATCTCGGCCTGACCCAAGACCGCTGGGTTCGCGGTAGCGAAGTAGTGCCGGGCGCACCAAGTGTGCTGCACCACATCATCACGACCGTTGTGCCCCCAGAGGGCGCGCCTGATTTCCAGCAGATCTTGATGGATATTCTAGCCAAACTACCGCCCGAGAAGTCATTAGCTATTCGCACGAAGCTCTTTGCCTCAATTGCCTCTGGCGAGCGCCCCGACATCGACGCGATATTCCGTGAGGCGCCTGAGATAGACGTTAGCGCCTTCATCGGTGGCGGTAGCAGCCCAGACAGTGCAAGCGTCGCAGGCTTCGCGCCAGGCAATGCGGTTAACCTAAACCCAGAGGGCGTTGGCGGTCTACTGAGGGCCGGATCTACACTCAACCTGCAAATGCACTACACAACTTCTGGCAAAGAGACGACAGATGAAACCGAAATCGGCATCTACTTCTACCCAGAAGGTTATGTTCCCGACGAGCGTATGGGCGGCGGCGTAGGCAATGCCTTTTCCATTAACATCCCTGCGCAAGCTAAAGACCATGAGATGCAGCTCGTTACCTATGTGCCAGAAGAAGCTGAAATTTTCAGCTTGATGCCACATATGCATTTCCGCGGCAAGCGCATGAGCTTCACTGCTCAATACCCTGATGGCGGTGAAGAGCTCCTCTTATCGGTGCCTGCTTATTCGTTTAACTGGCAGTTGAAGCACGAGCTAGCTGAACCACTCAGAGTGCCAGCTGGCACAAAGATCGTCGCTACAGGTGCGTTCGATAACTCTGCACAGAACCCCTACAATCCCGACCCAGCAACGGAAGTGACTTGGGGTGAGCAGAGCTGGGAAGAAATGTTTATGGGCTTCTATACGTGGAAAAACGTAGAACAAGGCGGCTCTGAGTAGAGAAGACCAATGTGGTGCCTCAAGGCGTTGCCAGTACTCTCTGACAGCGCCATCTAGCTACAGCACATAAAAAAAATGGCGGGCCTTTTTACAAGAGCCCGCCATTTTTTTTGCAGAAGCGCTCTGCAGACAAGGTTTAGCGAGCGGTCATTACATTTGCGATGGAGTCCAATCGCAATCCTCGCATTCAGATGACATTCCGTTTTCCGCGAGCACCGCGACAATAAAATCACGCCATGTCTCGTTAGGCTGCCACACCGTATTCATATCAGCCTTCGCCTCTGCGATGTCTACTCCTTCGTAAATCACGCGATAGAGAAAACTAAACGCCGTAGCACGGGCATTAACCTGGCAGTGTAGCAGTGTTTTTTTATCGGTATCGCGGCGCAGCGAGTCGGCAAAGGCATAAAAATCCGATGGCAGTGGATTATCCCACGTCACAGGAATATGCATATACTCCATACCTAATCCTTTCACGACCTGATCTGCATCGGGCAAAGCGTTCGGGTTGTTAGTGAACGCGATATAAACAATGCGCTCAAACCCATTTTCTGCAATCGCCGAAAACTGGTCTTTGGTTGGTTGTCCCGAGCTTGCAAAAGTTGCACTGTACTGACGAAAATTAGTGATGTCGGCGAGCGTCGGATCGGTTGGCTCGACAGCGAACGCGTTAGCGCTCAGCGCGCCAAGAAGCGACGCTGCAGCTATTGCAGAGCTAAGCGTTGGATGCAGCTTGGGAAACAGACGTGTCATGATTGGAACCTCATAAAGTAATAGTGGGGATTAATATTGCAGATTCTGGGGAAGACCTGGTTGCTAGCAAGGTTACCCATGCAGTGAGTTCAAAATGTCCAGCGCTCTGGCGGCGTCCGCGGTTTGTACAAACACATGATCGTGAAAAGCTGCTGCGATAACATTCGCGCTTATTCCAGACTCGCCCAAACGGGTCGCAACCACTGCGGTTAATCCTACCGCATGCAAGCTTGAGTGCACATCGAGAGTAATGCCTGTAAAGCTGCCATCGAAACTCAGTTCAAGCTCCATCGCCCGCTCAATCGGGAGAAGCAGACTAAGCCCCTCGCTCTCTCTAAAAGTTGAGAGCGCTTCATCGGCAAGCCGCGGCGTAGCATCAAGCTGCGCAGGCGTAGGCGTGCAAAACGCCCATTCGCCAGAGAGCAAACGCGGAGCAAGTGAGTTTAGCAATTGCTGTAAATCGGTAATCCCATTCATCACGTCAACCTACTCTCGTTTCGCGCGCAGGCGCCAAGCCATGGGTATATCACTTTCCAAGCTGCCATCTGCATTAATGATGCGACCACGCATTTCGCCTTCGCGCTCAAATCCTAGACTCTCATAAAACGCGAGCGCGCGTTCGTTGGATTCACGCGCGATAAGCTCCACTCGGCTAATATGCGCGCGCTCCGAGGCAACAATCGAGAGGAACTGCTCAAAAAGCGCGCGCCCTATTCCATCCCCCTGAAAACGAGGATGCACAGCAATGGTAAGGTCTGTGAGTACATGCGAGAAGCAAAAAATCTCTGGCGAATAGGCGTGAATTTCAGCGACAACATCGTCATTGTTGTCGACGGCGACGAAGCCAAGACCGCGCGAGACCGTCGCCTTCAAAAAATTCTCAACATAGTGGCTTGTTATCTCGAAAGGCAGACGTGCCAGCCCGCCCGGTTTCTCTGCCACGTCTCGGTAGAGGGATAGCACCTTCGCTGTGTCCTCGATCTGCGAGAGGCGTATGTTGTAGCGGCTAAACGTCGGCATAAAACCTCTCCATCACCTGCCTAATCTCGTCGCCTTCGACGAGCCTCAATCCTTGTGCGGCAAAGTCGTTTAACTCATCCTGAGTAGGAAAAGTAAAATAGTTGCCTGCGTTCTCGAGTGCTGCTTGCTCAATGCCTTCGGGCCGTTCCCCCTCACCTAAAGCATTGACCGTTTCAGCCAACAACTGACACCCCCCTTCATAAAGACCCAACACATGCCACAGGTAGGACTTTTGCCGATCGACCGCAAACGAGGACATGGCGAGAATACGACCCGTATCAATACCACTGTCGTCGATTGTGTGTAGCGTCATATTAAGCTCGGCATCACCGTTGAGCATTGCTCTAAAAGACGCCATGACGCCTTTATAGTCTGGGAGGCGGCCAGAGTGAAGATTTATCACGCCGAGAGTTGGAACGCCGATTGCCTCTTCGCGCAGAATCACGCCGTACCGAATCGACAGCACGAGATCTGGCGTCGTTGCCGCGAACCTGGGCAGGCCGGCTGCATTGATGTCGTTTAACTCCTCGATGGGCGCAGCAAGAAACGTCTCCAACCCTTTAAACGTCAGCAGGCTGCGAACAGTGCCGCCTATCCTATCGCAGAGCGGAAAAACGATATCATTCACAAGCGTCTGTTCATAAAACGTGAGCGTGTCTAGCGACTCTGGGCGACGCCGCTCGCTATTGGTTTTACCAGCTGAGTTGCCGGCTGACTTGCCGACTTGAGACGACAGAAAGACGGTCACCCGATGCGCCGACAGCGCGGGCAACAGGTGATTAAGGGCAACGCAGCTCGCCAAGTCACGGTTACTCAGAAGCGTAATGTTCATATCAAGCGCGAGCCGTTTGGCACCTCAGTTGTTGGCATCGTTAACACCACGGCGCCGTTGGCATCGTGAAAGCCAGTTACTAGACACTCCGACATAAACGGCCCAATCTGCTTGGGTGGGAAATTGACTACGGCAAGCACTTGGCGCCCCAATAAAGAATCACGATCGTAGAGTTCGGTGATCTGTGCGCTAGATTTTTTTATGCCAATGGCATCACCAAAATCGACCTGCAGTTTATAGGCTGGCCTGCGCGCCTCCGGAAATTCTTCGACCGAAATTATAGTGCCAACGCGAAGATCCACGCGCATGAAATCGTCCCACTCGATAGTATTAGAGCCACCCGGGGCTGGCGCCGTCTCTGATTTATCTACGTTCGATTCGCTCAATGCCTATCTCCTTCAATTACTGTGCAGGCGCAGCTTAGTCTAAATACCGCCATGTCGAAATCTTCGCCGCTTGGCCCCGATACACCCCATGCTCATCACCGACAGTCCAGACAACTGCATTGTTTATTTCGAACTTGCGTCCGCTTGCACTGACACGGACACCGCTATAGTTCTCGATGTATCCATTTCTGGCCACCTCGTCGAGTAATCGAATGCGATCCGCATCTCTGGTTTGACCGGAAGACTTCCGTGAGGGCAGTTGGGTGAAGTCCTCGAGGCGTCGCTCGAACAGCGTGAGCGCGAGGTTATTACCGAAATTGAAAAGCGGGTCGGGCTCAGTGCCATGAGAAACAAGCGCAAAATCGGCGTTGCAGACCTCTTCAATGCTTGGCTCATCAACGCCGTCGATAAGCGGTCGCCCAAGAAGGCGATGGTAGCTCTGCATTAACAGCCTAACGTGCTGCTGAACATTCATCAAACTCTGTCCTTTTGGCGAGCGCTAGTCACGATTCACTTAAACCCCAACCGCCGAGCTATTCGCCTGACGATGGCGCGACCACCGGTGTCTGGCAATTCGAAATCTGATGTTGCGGGGATCCAGAATGGCTTCCTAAAACTCGGCTTATTAGCTCGGCTATTCATTGGCGTATAGTACGCGCAGTCTTCAAAATAATAATGAGTCACTTGCGAATGACGACTGCGCGCCAAATCAGTTTGGGCTGCGCCTCCATGAAGTAGATTCGCATGCCAAATGAGTGCCTGGCCCTGCTGCAATGTTCCAAACTCTGGCCTCAATGCCTCAGCCTCTAATAAGTCTTGAATACAAGCCTCGTAGTGGCGATAGTTTTCGTAGCCAGATTCTAAGCCGAAGTCTTGCATCGAATATTCGCGCAGCTTATGGCTGCCGGGATAATATTGAAGTGGGCCGTTACTCGCGTCGATATCTTCGAGCGCTACCCAGACTCCTGCCATGAATCCCTTTGGTATCGAATTAAAATGAATCGTATCAGAGTGCGTCAACTGGCGTGTGCCTATGGGAAAGTTTAGTGTCTGAAAAGGCAAGGCGGCGCGACCGTAAAGCTGCTCTAATGCAGCCAGCGCAATGGGAGAAACAGCTAATTGACGAACCTCGTCGACCGTTTTCCAGGCATCTTGCAATCGCGCAGGCGCGGTAGGGTTTTGGAGCCTCTCGGCAGGGTATAAAGGCTCTACTCCGGCAAGCAATCTATCAATAAAGCCAGCATCGAAATCAAGGTCGAGTATCAGATAGCCGTTCTGATCGAAACGAGCAATTTGCTCTTTTGTCAGTGGCGGTGACGACTTACTATAAGGTACCGACAAACCTTTATTGCGAGTCGCTTTCATGCTTTAGCAGTCTCCATACTCAAACCCTACATTAGGGTTAGCCACACAATTGGGCAAGGCTTAGCGAGTAAAATATAACACAATGCCGATTAGCCGCCCTAGCCCAATAGCCTTATCGAGCCCATACAGACACAAGGACTAAGACCAATATGAGAATGCTCTGTTTCATGACCCTCGGGCTATTCTTCGCTCTTATTGCCTCGCCGTTAATGGCCACGCCGGCACAAAAAGACGCGGCATCATCCCAATCTTCATTAGCAACAGGACAGAGGCTTTTCCTCGACAACTGCGCCGAATGCCATCAGCGGAACGGCCGCGGCATCGAAGGCATTTACCCCTCGCTCGCAAGCAGCGAAGTGGTGCGCGGCAGCGGTGTAGATGTTGCGCTGCAGCTCATTATCGGCCGCGGTGAGATGCCCTCGTTTGCCAGCGCCATGGGTGCCGAAGAGATGGCAGATCTGATTAACTATGTGCGCAATGCGTGGGGAAATGAAGGCGACGCGATCGATGCGGCGACAATTGAGCGCCTGATAAAGTAACTGAGGCGAGTCTATGAAAACGAAGTAAAAGCAATAGGCATAAAAAAACGCCGGTTGAAAAAGACCGACGTTCAACTACAAGGAGAGACTTAAAGTTACCACAGTGGCAGAAAGAGGAAAGGCTGATTATCCTATATTCGTGACAAACAACGCCTATCAGCCGCTTTACGATCGCGAGAACGAAAGGGCTTTGAGAAAAACACTGCACTCACCTATTTGTTAACGGTATCTCGGGCTATTGACCCACAGCATGCACACACCCTAAACTCATTTTACTGAATAGCTCTCACCTTTCGGGTTGGAGCGCAATCAATGTGGCTTCAATCCATGCGTCAGTCCTTTAATCCAGATACTACCGACG
>Ga0209533_1001044_pt1 | contig 26175 bp, 15 predicted proteins | sample COG_04_FD_184748 | JGI IMG/M metagenome (GOLD analysis project Ga0209533, IMG submission 184748) | Pelagic Microbial community sample from North Sea - COGITO 998_met_04 (SPAdes) (version 2) | ecosystem: Environmental > Aquatic > Marine > Neritic zone/Coastal water | place: Helgoland, sampling...
AAGAAAATAATAATAATAATAAAGTAATTAATAATAATAATAATACTCAATCAAAAATACTTAAACAAACATCTGATAATAATGATCCATCTATAGTTAATTTAAAATCAGTTCAAAATTGTTCAATTAATTTAAATGATCTTCCTGATGATTTTAATCCTCAATATTATAAAGCATTGAATAATGATCTTACTTATTTTGATAATCATGATTATTTAATTAAACATTATTTAACAATTGGAAAATATGAAAATAGATTATATAATATTCCTAAAAATTTTAAAATTGATTTATACAGAAAATTAAACCCAGATGTTTCATCAATGAATGATGAAGAACTAAAAAATCATTTTATAAATTTAGGATTCAAAGAAGGTAGATTATATAATATACCAACAGATTTTGATTATGATTTTTATAAAAATATTTATTTAAATAAAAAAAATATATCTAAAGAAGATATTATGAATCATTATTTAGATAAAGGTATTAAAAATAAACATTTATATAAATTACCTAATGATTTTAATATTAAAATATTTAAAAAATTAAATAATGATATTAAAAATTTGGATGATATAACAATTATTAAAAATTTTTTAGATGGAAAATATAAAAGTAGAATATTTAAATAATTTTTATGATTTGTTTAATTTATTTTTTTTTATTCTTTAAATGTTTAAACATATGGAAGAAATATTAATACATATGAATAATCAAGAAGTAATTTATTATTTAAATTTATTTAATAATGTTATACAAGATGAGAATTATTTTAATATTGGAAATTATGAGTTTGATAAAAATAATAAATTAAAAATTAATTATCATAATTTAAAAATTCAAGAATTTGAATATATTGATAATATTAATAATGTAAAAAATTATAAATTATTAAATAGTATTGATTCAGCAAAAAAACAAGATGAAATACAAAAAGATAAAATAATTTTAATAAAACATAAAGATTGGGAAGATAATATTTTATTAAAATATAATAATGAAGATAAAAATAATATTGCTAAGCGTTTTAATAGTGATGATTTTGGAAGTTTTAAAATAAAAGATAAATTTTTAATAATTAATTGGGATAATTATGATAAAGAATATTTTTTGTTTAATGAAGATAAAAATTTTTATTCATATTATAATTTAAAAAAAAATAATAATCAAATAGAAGATGATGTTAATCAAATAGAAGATGATGTTAATCAAATAGAAGATGATGTTAATCAAATAGAAGATGATGTTAATCAAATAAAAGATGATGTTAATCAAATAAAAGATGATGTTAATCAAATAAAAGATGATGTTAATCAAATAGAAGAAAAAATTATTTATATAAAAAATAATACATGGGAAGATAATTGTACTTTAAATTTTAATAATAATTGTTTTTTTAGAAATAATCAGACAGATGAAAAAGCATTATTTAAAGTATTTAATCATTATCTTTTTATTAAATGGGAAAAATGGGATAATGAATTATTTTATAATATTAATGATATTTTTTATAATAATAATGATTTTATTAAATTATATACTTTTTATTTTATTGATGAAACTAAACATTATTATATAGATAAACTATCAATTTTTGATGAAAATTATTTTACTAATTATTTAGATTCATATTTATTTACCTACAAAATAAAAAATGAACGATTAATTATTGAAAATAAAAATAATAAAGAAATACCAATGCAATTTATTAATCATAATGATAACTTTTATGAAATAAATAATAAATATTCATTTATTTTAAATAATTTGGATATTTATTTAAGTGGTAATAATACAATTCTTGATCATAATTATGAAATTATTGCTTATTATAAAAAAAATAATAATGAATTAGAAATAACATATCTTAATGATGAAATAATTTATTTAAAAATAGAAAATAAACATTTAATTCAAATAAATCATTGTGATTCTATTTCTAATCATGATGAATTAATATTTAACATATATAATGAAAATAAGTTAAAAAAATGTATTTTAACTAATAATGAACTTAAAATAGAAGATATTAAATTTAATTATTTAATTGATGATGAATCATATGATTTATATTTAAAAGAAAGTCAAAAGGTTAATCAATATAAAAAACTAAATAATATTTATTATTTAAATAATGATTATACTTTTCTAAAAAATATAAATTTTAATTTAAAAATTTATAAATATTTTAATGAATATAGTTCTAATTTCTTAAATGAAATTAGATGTGATGAAAAAAATAAAATTATTTATAATCAATTTTCATTAGAAGATAATTATATATTTTTAAATGATTATGATTTATTAATTGATGAAATAAAATATAATGATTCTTTATTTGAAACATATGGATTTATGATATGTCATGATAAAAATATAAAATCAAATACTATATTTAAAACATTAAATATTATTAATTTTAGAAATATTAATGATTTTAAATGTAATCAGAACTTTTATATATCAAATATGAAAATTTTAAAAGATAATTTAAATATATTTATAATAGATGATTTTGAAGATTATAATTACTTAAATGCGATTTTTAATTTTGAAAATGAATTCAAAAATTATTATATTTATATTAATTATTTAAAATATGATTTAATGATTTACTTTTATATTAAAAAAATCATACATTTATTATTTTCACATAAAATTATATCAACGCAGATTAATATACATTATTTAAATCAATTAAAAGATATATCTGAATCTAATATGATTGATTATCCAAATTATTATCAATCCAATGAATTAAAACAATTTTCAGAAATATTAAAACAACTTCTTTCTTTCATTCAGTCTAAAAATGATATTTTATTTATAATTATAATATATTATTTATGTATTTACAAAGTACTTCTAAAACAAAATAATAATTTTAAATCACACAATAATTTAATTTAAAATATAAATAATAAATAAATGTATGAATGAAATATTTATAATTTTAAATAATCAATATTCTTTTGTTGATCTTAATTTTGAAAATTTTATCAATGAATTTTATTTTTTTAATAAAAAATATAATTTTACTTTTATTAATAAAGATTGTATAAAAATTTATACATCATCTGAATCATTTTTTATTTATACACAAGATAGTTTTATTTTTTATAATAATGAAATATTAATTACTCATTTTAAAATGATTGAATTAATTCATAATGAATGGTTTGATCAAGCAATTTTAATTAATTCTGAAAATAAATTAATTCGTATTCGAGATCGAGATCAATATGGCGAATTTAAAATACTTGATAATAAAGATTTAAATATTCATTGGAATTATTGGGGAGAAGAAATATTTACGAATACAGAAAATAATATATATATTCATGATTCATGTAATCATTATTTATCATCTAAATTAATAAATGTAAATAATAATTATAATAATATAAATATTAATGTTTTTATACATGCGTGTTTAATGAATAATGGATTAAATATTTTATATGAACAATTAGAAAAATTAAAAAAATCAGAACTTTATGACTATATAAATTCAATAATCATATGTGTTTTAGGTAATCCTGAAGAAATAATTTATGATGATAATAAAATAAAAATAATACATTTATCGAATGAATTTGATTATTATGAATTATTAACTATCAATTATATCAAAGATTTTTGTAAAGATAAGGTTGATGAACATTATATATTATATATACACACAAAAGGAGTAAATAAAAATGGAAATGAAGAATGTATTAAATCATGGAGACATATGATGGAATATTTTTTAATTGATCAATATAAAATTTGTTTAGATGGATTAATAGATAGAAATTTAAGTACAATAGGAAATAATTTAATTAATTCAAAATGTATAATTGATCATCGAGATTTAATTCATGTAAATAAAGATCATTGTTATCATTATTCAGGTAATTTTTGGTGGTCAAAGTCAAGTTATATAAAAAATCTTGATTATATTTCAATTCAATCAAATAAAGAAAATAGAAAAATACAGAGATATCAAGCAGAAAATTGGTTATTAAGTAAAAAAAATAAAGATAAACATGGAATATTATATCAAAATAATACAAACATTCACCCATATCATTTTTATTTATTTAAAAATTATTTAAATAAGTTATGTTATTTAAAAATAGTTTAATTAATTTAAATATTTAAAAAAAAATTTTGTATAAATTTATGAATCAAATACAAATCATGTCAAATGAATGGTATGATATTTTATATATAAATGAAAATAGAATTTCAAGAAAAACAAATAATGATTGTGGTTTATATAATATTAATAAAAAAAAATTAACCATTGATTGGGATGGTTGGGGAGAGGAAACATTTATTAAAATTGATAATATGTATTATAAAGATCATTATAATGAATTTAAAATTCAATTAGAATCAAATGATTTTTTTGATGAAGCATTAATTTATCCAAAAAGTAGAAATATAAATTTAATAAATAAAGGATATTCAGGAATTTTTAAATTTGATTCATTAAAATTAGTCATTAAATGGAATCATAATAAAGTAGAAGAAACATTTTATATGTTTAATTATGGAAAGCAATTTAGTTCATTAAAAAAAAATAATGAAAACAATGCATCAAAAAAAATAATAAAAAATATTGCGATAGTATTTCCACAATATCATGAAGTAGAAGAAAATAATAAGTTTTGGGGTAAAAAATTTACTGAATGGACATTATTAAAAAAGATGCCTAAAAAAGTTTCAGAAATGGATATTAAATTACCTCATAATGATATTGGTTATTATGATCTAACAGATTTAGAACATCGTAAATATATGAGTTTAATGGCTGATTTTTTTAATATTCATGGGTTTTGTTATTATCATTATTGGTTTAAAAATAAAAAAGTAATGTACAAACCGCTTGAATTAATGTTAGAAGATGGAGAACCAAATAAACCTTTTATGTTTTGTTGGGCAAATGAACAATGGACTCGAAGATGGGATGGAGGAAATAATGAAATTTTAATTGAACAAGATTATAGTGATGAAAAAGGTAATTTAGAACATTTTAATTATTTATTACAATTTTTCAATCATAAAAATTATATTAAAATTAATAATAAACCTGTTTTTATATTTTATCGTATCGAATCAAAAGATAAAGAAAATATTGAAAAAATTATTAAACAATGGAATAAACTTGCTATTGAGTGTTATTTTTCAGGAATTTATTTTATGAGATTTTTAGGACCATTTGATAATAATTTAAAAATTGAAGGTATTGAAGGTTTTATTAATTTTGAACCTGGTTATGTTACTCAAAAGTGTGCTTCATCTATTTTATCATATAATAAAGAAAATAGAATTTTTGATGAATATAATGAAGAAATTTATTTGAAAAAAAATGAGGATATAAAATATTTAATTAACGAAAAAAAATTAGCAAATGGATATACCCATTATAAAAATATTGATGAAAGAGAAAAATTAATAAGAACTTCTAAATTTAATATAAATGATGGTAATAATGCTTTTTCAGAATTAGAGAATCAAGAAATTCAATATCAAAATCAAAGTTTAGGTATTTTTGTAGGATGGAATAATTGTCCTCGCAGAAATTATGAAAATGAAAATTATAGTACTTATCCGATGTATTATAAAAATATAAATCATAAAAATTTTGGCAAAACATATTATAAACTTCTTGAAAAATCAAATAATAATAATAATACATCATCAGATTTTTTATTTATTACATCTTGGAATGAATGGAACGAACAATCATCATTAGAACCAAATAATATTGATGGTTATAATTATTTAATGGAAATTAATAAAAATTATCAACTTTTTTATAAAAACAATAAGATTAAAAAAGTATTAGTATTTAGTCATAGAGGTGGTGGAACTGAAAAATATATAAATGATTTAAAAGATATATTTGTTTTATATGATTTTACTTATTTTGATGAAAATCAAAATGATATTATAGATTATTATAATTTAAATAAAGAAATAGATTTTATACATATTAATAGTTTTTATACAATGAATATTATGAAAAATTATATAAATTTTTTTTCTAATTATTTTGTTGATATAAAAAAAATAATAACTATTCATGATTATCAATGGATTTTTCCAGAAGATCCTAATATTTTATCTTATAAATTAGATGCAAATAATATTAATAGAGTAGATATAAATAATTTATTTTTCTTATTAGATTTAAGTGATATTATTATTTTTCCATCTTTTAATATTTTAAAAAACTATAATACTTTAATTAATATTGAATCTTACAAAAATAAAATCAAAGTTATTCCTCATAATGATAAAATTATTAATCATAATTATTTATTAATACCTAAAATTATTAATAATATCAATATTGCTTTTATAGGAAATTTTATTCATTATAAAGGTTCTCAAATTTTCAAACAATTATTTAATAATCTTAAATATTATAGTGGTTATTCTGTAAAATATCATGTTTTTGGTTATTTATCTGATAATGAGAAAAAATCTAAAATAAATGATGATCATTTTATTTATCATGAATCTTATGATGATAATAAAATAATAGAACAATTATATCATAATAATATTCATGGTATAACTCATTTATCATTATTTGAAGAAAGTTATTGTTATGCTTTAACACATTCTATAAATAGTGGAATACCAATTTTATATATTAATCATGGTGCATTATATGAACGTATTGATGATAAAAAAGAAAAATATTTTCCTACAAATTTAGATAATCTTCTTACTCATTATCAAGATATGTTAAACTTTATAATAAATAATCAAGAATCAAATTTTGATACAAATTTAATTAATAATGTTATTCAACCTAATAAATGGTATTTAGAAAATTATAAATAATATGTTATTTTTTTTTTTATAAATTATTTTTATTAATTAATAGATGAAAATAATATCTTTGTCATTTGACGAAGCAGGTTATGCTTGTGCAATTGCTTCATCAATAAAAAAATATTTTTATAATAATAATTGTAAAACTAATTTTTTTGATTATTTGGTAGTAAGCATGAAATCAATTAATGAAATATTAGAATTAAAAAATTTAAATTTATTAATTAATAATTTAGATTTATCTGAAAGTCATATTGACACAACTATTGTTAAATGGAGTAATTTTCATAAATTAATAAGTTATCATGATATAAAGAACAATTCAGATAAATCAGATTTAATTCATTTTAAAAATAAATATTTGAGAAGATATATTCGTCTTATTCATTATTTATATGAAGAAAATATTATATTTTTTATTCGATATGGTAAAACACCAGAAAATGATATTCAACAATTTTTTAAAATTATTAAAAATATTAATAATAATTTAATTTTTTATTTTATTAATGTTGATTACGACACTCAATTTAAAGAAAATATTCAATACAAAAATATTGAAAATTATATTTATATTAATTTTTATTTGATTAACAATAATAATACAAAACATACTGATAAATATTTTGAGATATTAGAATATAATTGGGATTTTGTTTTTAATTTAATAAAAAAAAACAATGATTATATTTTAAATAATAATTAATCAAATTCGTAATATATATTGAATTATAATCTATTATTTTTTTAGTGAATGTCTTTAATAAAAAAAATTCATGTTATAAGTAATGAGTGGAGTGATTATTTAATATTAGATATTCAAACATCAATATTATATAGAGAAAATAAAAAAGAAGATAAAGCACATTTTTCATTTTTTAAGAATATAATATATGTTGAATGGGAACATTGGGATGAAGAAATATTTGCAGAATATAACGATAATTATTATAAAGTTTTTAAATTAAATTTTAAAACAATCGAATGGGAAGATATTTGTTTTATTGATGAATATAATAAATTAATTTATAGAAAAAATGAAAATATTACTGGCCATTTTAAATATTTACCTGATGATAATATTGAAGTATTTTGGTCTAAATTAACTATTAAAAATAATTTAGATGTTCTAAATATTAAATCTATTAAAAATTCACTTATTCCATTTACTAAAATTAATCCTGTTGAAAATACAAAAATACCAAATATAATTCATTTTATTTATGGATTTAAAAAACAATCTATTGAATTTGAATTATATAAATATTTAGCCATAAAATCAGCAATTAATGTTAATAATCCTATTAAAACATATTTTTATTATAAATATGAACCATATGGTCATTATTGGGATAAAATTAAAAATGATCTTACTTTAGTACAAATTGAACCCCCAACTGAAATTTTTGGAAATCCATTAAATCATTATGCTCATCAGGCTGATGTTATTCGATTACAAAAATTATCTGAAATTGGTGGTATTTATTTAGATATTGACACAATATGTTTAAAATCATTTAAACCATTATTAGATAATGATTTTGTAATTGGAATTCAAGGAAATAAAGATAATTCAAAAATATATGGTCTTTGTAATGCAATTATTTTAAGTAAGCCTAAATCTAATTTTATATTAAAATGGATTGATTCATATACAAGTTTTCGTTCTACTGGTAGAGATGAATATTGGGATGAACATAGTGTATTAATGCCTTTAAAATTAGCATATCAATATCCAAATGAAGTTTTATTAATGGAAAATAATACTTTTTATAATCCTTTATGGTATAATATTAATGATATCTTATTTAATAAAGATTTTAAATTAGAAGAATATAAAAAATTTATTAATCATAATTTTTGTATTCATTTATGGGATACATATAGTTCTAAATATTTATCTTTATTAAATGAATATGATATTTTAGTAAATAATACATTATATAATATCTTTGCTCGAAAATTTATCCAAAATAAAATAAGTATATGTATGCTGACATTTAATCGATATGATAAAACAGTTGAATGTCTAAATTCATATTTAAAATACCTTGATAATAAACATATATTTGAATTTATTATTTTTGATAATAACAGTGACAATGATCTTATTTTATTTTTAAATGAATTTAAAACTAAACATGATAAAATTAAAATTATATTTAATAGCGATAATATTGGTGTTTGTAATGGTAGAATTGAATTATTTAAACAAACTCAAGGTGATATTATTTGTAGTTTAGATTCAGATGCAAAATTATTAGATGAATCATTTTTTGATTATATAACTTCTATTCTATATGATGAATCATATGGTATAATAGGTATTTCAGGTGCTTATTTAAAATCTTGGGATTTTGGTGATCAAGAAGACATAAAAGATGACGATAATAACGAATATTATTGTCATCATATTGCTGGTTGTTGTCAAATTTTTAGAAGTGATTTATTTTTATTTAATTTTAATCTTGATCCGTATTATGGATTCTTTTGGTGTGAAGATACAGATTTATCTATGCAGTCTATTTATTTAAATAAAATAAATTATAAAATCAATGGAAATAAATTTATTCACCATCAATGGGGAGGAAGTGGAAAAGATCATTATGATTTATTTTTAAAAAATTGGGATTATTTTAAAAATAAATGGAAAAATAAAGTATTGACTCATGTTATTTAATTAGTTTTTTTTTTATATTTTTTTTAATTCTTATTTTTATATGAATGAATAATGAAATTTATCTTTTTCATGAAGATTGGAATAGTAAATGTTTAATCCATGATACTAAAATAATACGCTTAGATGATATTAACGAACAAGGAAATATTTTCTTCAATAAAAATGAAATTCATATTCAATGGGATAAATGGGAAGATGATTTTTTTATTTATATTATTGATAATTTTTATATTGAAAAAAATTATTTAAATAATAAATTAGATATTCTATATTTATTAAAAAAAAATAATTATAAAATAACAGTTTATAATAAATATTTAAAAAAATTCTTGTTCTATAATATTCATGATTTTAATATAAATCAATTTATTATATTTGAATCAAATAAATATATACATTTTTTAAATAATATATATATTGATATTGATGATATTAATTCTTTTTTTCATATAAGTACTCAAAATTATAATAAAAAAATAACGTATATCCTTAATAAATTAAATCATAAATTTTTTAATATTGATGACCGATTTAATTGTGGTAATTATCATATTGATAATAATATTCTATTCCTAAAATGGCAAAATGGTACTTCAAAAAAATATTTATCTAATTTATATCATGAAATTGATGATATTTGTTATGAAAATATTAAAGTTATAAAACCAAGACCAATTTATATTCATAATAAATTATTGTTTGGTCATATTTCTTACATTAATAATCAAATTATTTGTTCTTCAGTTCATTATATACATTCACCTTTTGATTATGAAAAAATAAATTTTAATGTTAAAAATAATACAATTATAAATAAATATTACGTTTTAAGAAATAATTTTGAAAGTGTTTTTATATATATTATTGAACTAAAAAATATAAATGATAATGAATTGTTAGAAATAACATATGAAAATATGTCATTTGAATTTAATATTCATCAATTACAATTACCAAATAAAAATATCTATAGTATGACTCTTTTTAAAGATGATTACCAATTATTAAAAAAATATATGGAATATTATTCTAATTTGGGTGTTGATTGTTTTATATTCTATTATAATGACATTATTGATGAACATTTTTTAAATGAAATAAATATTATTAATCAATCAAAATATCAAATTATACTTATTGAATGGAATTATAAATATTGGTGGGAATTTTCCCAATTACCTAAACATCATCATGCTCAAACAATGGCAATGAATGATGCTTTATATATATTAAAACATTTTGCGAATTATATTTTATTTAATGATTTAGATGAATATATAACAACTGATATAAATCTAAAAAAACTTGTAGAAAAAAATACCAATATTGATATTTTTGTTTTTAAATGTCAATTTTGTAAAATGGGGAATGAAATTATAAAATATTCAAATTTTTATTTTGAATATAATGAAAAAAATATCATTAAAGGTAATTTTTGGAATAAATATCGAGAAAAAAATTTAATTAAATCAAATTCTATTCAAATTATGGGTATTCATGAAATTGATAATGAATTAAATAAAAAAGATATTCAAATTAAAGATAGTGGTATATTTTATCATTTTATAAATTTTTTTGAGAAAAATCGTCCTGAACTTATGTATGAATTTATTATGTAAATTAATTTAAATAAAAAAATTTAATCTATATATTAATGATTGATTTATTTTTTATTATTCCTTCTTTAGGTAGAGATTCATTAAATGATACTGTCTCTTCTTTAATAAATTTAACAAATACTAATTGGAATGCTCTGATTATTTTTGATGGTGTAAAAAAAAATATAGAATTAACAGATAAACGCTTTTATTTTATTGAAATAATTAAATCAGGTATTGAAGACAAAAAAAATAATGCAGGCTTAGTTAGAAATTATGGATTTCAATTTATTAAAGATAATCATATTGATACATCATATATTTCATTTGTTGATGATGATGATACTATTCATCCTGAATTTATAAATAATCTTCATTATGATTTATCTTTATTTCCAAATATGAAATGTATTATTTATAGAATGATGTTTCCAAATTTTAATGTTGTACCTCAACCTCTAAGTACAAAATTACAAGTAAAAAATGTAGGTATTAGTTTTGTTATACATTCAAGTATTATTTTTGATTTAAATTGTTCATTTATTAATCATCCTTATGAAGATTTTTTATTTTTACAACATTTAAAAAAACTTAATATTCCTTTATTAGTATCTTCATTTGTAAATTATTTTGTAAAATCAAACTATATTACTTGCTCAAAATATATAAAAAAATATCCATGTCTTATTCTTAAATAATTAATTCTTATTTCGACATATTGGACATTCTACATATTCCTCAATATTTTCTTTTGAAAGAACTTCTTTTGATATTGAATACCAACATTCATTACATAAAAAATGATTACATTGTAATTTAATCATTTTTTTATCTTCAAAGCAAATTGGACATTCTTGAATAATATTTGTTTTTATATGATTACCCATTTGAACAAGACATTTATCACATAATCCATTGTGACAATCTAATATCCATTGAGGCATTTTTGTTTTACAAAATTTAATATTTCTACATTCTTGTAAAACACATGAACATTCTTTTGATAAACAATATCCATTATGTTCATTATGACCACATGTACATATAGTTTTACAATGACATTCACAATAAGTTATACATATTCCATTTCCTGAACAAAGATTATTTATAAAATTCATCTAATATTAATTTCTATTTATTTATAAACATCGAATAATTAAATTTTATTTTTATTTTTATATTTAAAAACTTTATAATATTAATAATAATGGATAATTTATATTATTTCCAAAATATATATCTTATTGAAGATCATATAAATATTTTGGATATCTATAAAACATTTTCATATAGATTAAAAGATAATTTAAATATATCTAAATTTATTCATTATTTTAAAGAACAAAAAATTTATACCCAAATTAATGATTTCCCATCAATTAAATATTTTATGAATCAAATGAATAAAAATGGGTTACTTTTATTTGAAAATATATTTTATATTTATTATTATGTTATTTACAATAAAATTTATACAATAGATTTTTATTTTGGTAATAAGTATTTAATTCAAAGTAATAAAAATATTATTTACCAAAATTTTTTTGAAAATATACAAAATATATATAACAAAAGTGATTTTAATGAAGTAATTAAAAATTACAATTTACATAGTGTGTCTGAAAAAATATTATTTGATTATTATTTATATTTTTCAAATGGTAATATAGATATTTATGAAAATTTTAATTCATTAAATAAAGATATATATAAAGTAAAATCGTCATCATTATTTGATTTATATAAAACTTTATTTCATAATGAATATATAAATGATAAACAATTTTATTTTTATTTAAAAAATAATAAACATATTTTAGATTCACAAACATTTTCAACAACTTTTAATGATATTTATATACCCAATTTAACACATAAAAATAATAGACAAATATCAATTTATTTTTTAAATAATTATTTAAAAAAATCATCTACTATTTTTTCAAAAAAAATATTTTATTTACTTTATCCTAATTTTGATATAAATTTTTTTAAAGAAATTTATCATTCATATTTAATAAAAAATAATATAGATATAGATGATGATTTTAAAATATTAAATTATTATTATCAATTTTATTTAAAAGATAATATTAATTTTAAAAATATTTTAAAAAATAATATTTATCCTTCATTATTATTTCATTCATATAATCATTTTATGAATTATTATTCTGATAATTTAGATTTTAATTTAATTAAATATGTTTATTTAGATGATAATAATATTGATGAATATAAAATAATTAGTTTTATTATTGATAATCCAAATATTATATTTAATTATAATATATTTTTAAGTACATATAAAGATTTTAATTTAAAATTATTTTTAACATTTAATAATTATTCATTTAGTTCTAATTATAGCATCATATATTATTTAATAAATAATGAAAATTGTATATATTCAATAAAAACATTTATGAATAAAAATAGAGAATTTAATTTTATATTTTATAAATCATTTTATAATTTAGATTTAAAAAAAGAAGAAGATATAATTATTCATTATTATATAAATAAAAATTCTAAAACATTAATAAATGAAAAAGGCATTATTAATATTTATAATATTGAATTTATAAAATGTTTTAATCAAAAAATTAATCATCTTGAATTATTAGATTTATCTAAATTATTATTATTTAGTAATGATAAAATTAATTATATAACCCAATATAAACAATTTGTTATTAAATACATTGAAAAATTAAATCATTATAAAATTTATTTAGATAATGAAGAGGTTTCTAAATTAATAAATATATTAAATAAATTAAATAAAGAAGATGAATTATTATTATTTTTTAATTATGATATTTATAATTTAGAATTAAAAAAAGAGTATATTGGTAGAAAAAATGTATTTTTTGTAGAAGAAGTATTAATTGATTTAAAAAAACCAAAACCTCAATTAAAAAATGGAATTTCTTTAATTATTCGTGCAAAAAATGAAGAAAATAATATCAAAGCATGTATTGAGTCTGTTGTTGATTTAGTTGATGAAATCATATTTGTAAATAATAACAGTACAGATAATACATTAAAAATTATAGAAGAATATGCAATAAAATATCCAATAATTAAAGTATATAATTATTTCATTGATGTAAATAAAGTTGGTAAAGAACATTATGAAGCAATAAAAAATAATGATAAAAATACACTTGGTAATTTTTACAATTGGTGTTTATCTAAATCTACAATGAAAAATATTATAAAATGGGATGCAGATTTTATATGTATTCGTAATAATTTTAAACAAATGATTAAAAATTACCAGATTAAAAATAAAATTGATAAATTTGCTTTATGGTTTTCTGGTTATACTTTATTTATTAATAATAATGATTGTTTTATTAACATTAACTCATATTATGATGAATTTAGATTATTTTCTTATGAAAATGGTTATAAATGGTATGATGGTGAATTATGTGAATATAATGTACCTTATTTAGAAAATTGTAAAAATAAATATTATTTTAGAGCACCATTATTTTATGAAATAAAAAGAACAAATGAAGATGAATTTTCATCAAGATCTTCATTATTAGATCAACGTGATATTAAAGATTATAATTTATTACAATTATTACGAGATAAAGAGACAGATCAAAATGAATTATTAAAAATAAATCATAAAAATATTAATAAAGTTTATAATATTATTATATTAACAAATAGTTTAGGAATTGGAGGTAGTAATATTTTTATTATTGAACTTTATAATTTTTTTAAATTTTTAGGTTTCAATATATATATATTTACTGATGTCATTGATAAAAAAACAAATGTGTTTCAAATAATTAATGAATATGAAATTTATAAAATAAAAGATATTAATTATTTTATTGATAATAATTCTATTGATTATATATTTTTTAATTCATTCATTCATGATGATTTCAAATTTTTATTAGAATATGATAATATACATAAAATATTTATTACACATAGTGATGTTGCATATTCAAATTATTATATTAAATTATATCATCAAAAACTTAATAAAATTTTAACAGTTAATCAATATACAAAAGAAAAATTAATTAAATTTCTAAATATAGATGAAAATAAAATAAAAATGATTGTTAATTATAAAAATTATAATAAAAATATAAATAACGAAATAAATACTACTAAAAATGAATTAATTAAAAAAAATTATAAATTTGGTGTTATAACACGATTTAGTGATGATAAAAATATTATAATGTTACTTTTTTCATTACAAAAAATATTTTTAAATCAAGAATATGAACATTATAAATTTTATTTAGTTGGTTATGAAAATGATTTTATTTATTCATATATGCAGTTTTTAGTTAAATATTTAAACATTGAAAAATTTGTTTATTTTGAGGGATATCAAAATAATATTAAAAAATATTATGATTTATTTGATTTTATTATTTTACCATCAGTTTCTGAAGGTTGTCCTTATAATGTATTAGAATCAATGTTTTATGAAAAATTAATTATATTAAGTGACGTTGGTGGTAATAAAGAATTATTTCCAAATGACACTACATTTTTCATTCATTATGATGGTATTAAAGAATTTGAAGCATCAAATTTATATATTAATAATTATTATGGTCAATTAGAAAAATTAGGATATATTATTAATTATGAAAATATATTAGATAATTATAAAATTGATATTGATTTTGATGTTCATCAACTTAATGTAATTCCACCATTATTTTTAACCCCTAATAAAAGTAACTTACAGAAATATACAATATCATTAAATATTTGGAATAGAAATGTAAATCAAATTTATAATACTATTATTAAAGCAATTCAAATTGACACTGAAAAAGAATTATTATTTAATAAAGAAAATAAACATTTTATAGATACACATTTTAATAAAAATATTTATTATTCTACTTTATTAAATATTATTTATGAATAATCTATATAAAATAATATTTATATTATTATTTATATGATAAATAATAATTTTTATTTTATTTTAAATCATAAATATGATGATGATTTAATCCATTTTATTGATTATTTATCTATTTTATCTATATTAAATATTCAACAACCAAATAAATTGTTTATTTATTATCATCAAAATAATCTTAATGGATATTATTATCATTCATTAAAAAATAATCAATGGTTATTTAATAAAAAAAAATCTCATATTCAATTTATAAAATATAATAATAAAAATGAAGATTTTAAAATAATTATTAATAAAGAATTATATACTTACGGAGGTGTTTTTTTAAAAAATAATTTTTTATTATTAAGAAAGATAAATAATTTTTTTATTTATGATTTTTTAATAAAAAATAAAGTTATTTTTGGAGTAAAAGAAAATATAAATTTAATAAATAATAAAAATTATAATACATTTTATTTTGAAGATAAATTTATACATTATTTAAAAGAAATAAATCATTATGAATTTATTATATATGATTATAATTTTAGTTCTTATTTTAATATTATTTATTTTTATTATATTTTAGAATTAAATGATAATATAAATGAAACTAAATTAGAATTATTATTAAAAAATAATGAAATTACTATTTTAAATTTAATTATTTATTATATAATTGGTTATTATTTTTATTTTGATGAGGTAAAACCATTTGATGATAATAAATTAAAATTATTAGACAATATTGATTCGATTTATTGGATTAATTTAGATAAATGTATTGAACGAAAAAAAAAAATGGAATTATTATTAACTAAGATACCTATTAAAAACAGTCGTTTTAAAGCATTTGATGGTAAACAAATTGATAATATACGTGAAAAATATTTTCAACAAAATAGTGTTTATACAAATAATAATAATAATGAATATGCTGTTTTATTATCTCATTTATCATTATTAAATCATATATATGAAAATGATAAAACAAGTCAATATATTTTAATTTTAGAAGATGATTTATCATTTGATTTTGTTTATTATTGGAAATCAAATATAAAAAATATTATCGATAATGCTCCTGAAGATTGGGAAATATTAATGTTAGGGTATTTCAGTTTAAATCCTGATTTTTCTAATTCATATCGATTATGGAATAATGAATGGAGTGCTTTAAGTTATATTATTAATAAAAAGGCTTTATATAAATTAGATTTTATCAAAGATGAAAATAATAAATTTAAATTATTTAATGATGTAAATGTTGCTGATAATTATATTTTTAGAATTTTTAAAACATATGTTTATCAATATCCTTATTTTACTATAAATAATAATAATTCAAGTACATTTCATAAAGATCATGACCACTATCAAAAAATTTATAAAAATATAAATTATATTGTATTAAATAATTTAATGAAAAAATATTTTAATAATCCATAAATTTTATTTTTGATTTTTCTCCTAAATAATGAGGTTCAATTAAACAATATTTACCATGAATTCGATCCATTATATCATAATTTCTCTCTTCTACATTGTGAAGATGATTTATTGTAATTGTATATGATGGATTTTCAATAATATATCCATGTTGATATATAATAGAAGCAAACATATTATCACAACCAAGTGTTCCAAATGAAAAATCAATTTCATTTATTGTTATTCTTAAAGGGCTTTTAAATATCCAAGAATCTTGTGAATCTGCTCTTGGTTCATTAAAATGTCTGAAAATATCTTTTGTACCATCTATTTTTTCATCATAACGTAATAATGCATATAATTTATTATCTAATTCATCTTCATTAATCTTTTCTAAACTTTTATCAAAATAAATATCACTATTTGATAAAATGACTAATTCTTTATAACAATAAGAATTAATAAATTCAATTGCTTCTGAAAAATATAATTTATTTTTTTTTAAAATATTAAATTGTTTGATTTTATCTTTATTTTTTAAAAAATCTAAATCATATATTTGATTATTTAATAAATAAATTTTATCTATTAATTTATTTTCACAATTTTTTATTAAACATGTATTTAATTCCTTTTGTCTTTCTTCATTATCTGTAATATAATAACTTGTAATTAAGATCATTAGTTTATACATAAAAAAAAAATTTTTTGTTTAATCTAATTTATATTTAAATATAAGCATCTAATATTATATATGGATAAACTAAAAAATTATTTATTTTTTAATCCTCATTATCATAAATTATCTAAAAATGAACTTTTATTTCAATATAAAAATGATTTAAATATTCCTTCAGTTATAAAATCTTTTCAACATTTTCATCAAACATTCCCTCATTTTAATTTAAATTTTTATAAACATGCTTATAAAGATTTAAATAATAAAAATAATCAGGAATTATCAATTCATTGGATTAATTTTGGTCAATATAATAATTATATTTCTAATATACTTGACTTTTATAAATGTTACAAAGATTTCGATTATACTTTTTATAATTTACATTATCAATTGAATTTAGATATTGAAGAACAAATTATATTTCATTATTTAAATGAAGGTCGTTTTAAACATTATTTTATTAATAAATTTGAATTTGATCAATCTAAACAAAATCATTCAATGATATCAAATGTTTTAAAAGTTGATAATCAAATAGATAATAATCAAAAAAATGATAATAATAATTTAATAAAAAAAAAAGTATATCATTTTGCTCATGTTTTTGTCCATATGTTTAAAATAGGTGGTGGTGAAATTTATTTATATCATCTTTTAAATTATTTTAAAATTCATTATGCTCATTTCAAACATTCTTTATTTTTAAATAAAAATTATGAAAATAATCCCATGATCTCTTTTGATATACCTATTATTTATTATGATAACTATGATGAATTAAAAGAACTACTTTTTGATTTTGATATTATCTTTGATAATCAATTATATCATTTTCATTTATTTAATTATTATCATTATAAAACAATTCAGATTATTCATAGTTGCTCTATTTATCAAAAAGATATTCAATCATTTTATTTATATTCAATTCATTTATATCATGAAAAAAGTATTCATGATTCATGGTCATTGGTAATTAAAAATATAAATTATTTGAGTATTAATCATTTGTCTGATGATGATCATTTACTTTTAAATAATAAATTAGATTTAATTCAAAATCATCAAAATAATGATATTTATTATAAAATATGTATTATTGGAAATATTAATCCACATAAATTTCCTATTTTATTTTTAAAAAAATTATTATCTTTTTTGAATGTGAATAAAAAATATATTTTTAATATCTATGGTGTTATTGAACCTACTTATGAAATGTTTTTTTTAAATAAAATCAAAAAGTGCAAAAATATAAATTATTGTGGTGTTATTGAACATTCTAATATTAAATCTATTTATTTAGAACATTATATTTTATTAAGTCCTTCTTTAAGTGAAGCAGGTGCAACTGTTATTTTAGAAGCAATGCTGTACGGATGTCTAATTATATGTAGAAATTCTGGTGGAAATAAAGAAACTATAAATCATAATTCTTTTTTTTTAGCAGAGAATGATGATGATTATTTTAAAATAATCGATAAAATATCTAATTTAGATAAATCTTCAATAATAAATAATATTAATCATAATTATTTTAAAATATTAAAACATCATAATCATTTAACTCAATTTAATTCATTATATCATTATACAAATCATTTATTAATAAATCAACATCATGTAAATTCAATTCCTAATAATGTTCATTATATTTATGGTTTAAAAGAACAAAAAGAAGAATTTCCTTTTTTATTTTATTTTGGTATTTTATCAAATATAATTATTAATAAACCAATTATAATTTATTTTCATTATCATTTTTTACCTTATGGATATTGGTGGGATAAAATTAAAAAACATTTAACATTGAATTATATTTCTAATATTCAATTTGAAATTAAAAAATCTATTTTAATTGAACATTTTGCTCATAAAAGTGATTATTTAAGATTATTACTATTAGAAAAATATGGTGGGATTTATTATGACATTGACACTATTTGTATTCATCCACATACTGATTTATTAAAATATGATTGTGTATTAGGTATTCAAGAAAAATTTAAAAATAAAGATGATTTATTAGGTAATGCTGTTATATTTTCTAAAAAAAATAATATTTTTATTCAAAAATGGTTAAAAGAATATGAAGATGTTTTTGATAATAATGATTGGACAAGTGCTTCATTATTTCTACCAACTAAAATTTATAATGATCTTGATGAAAATGAAAAAAAATATATACATATAGTCGATAAATATCATTTTTATTACCCAAATTATAATGAAAATCATTTATTATTTCAACATTCAACAATGGATATTCATGATAAATCTATTACATATCATTATTGTAATCATTATTCTATAAAATATTTAGAATTAATAAATAAAGAAGAAATTAATTATCTTAAAAATAATCAGTGTTTAATGTCTAAAATATTAAATAATATATTTAAATATAATCATTATGATAAAAATATTATTAATGATGATCAAACAAAAATAATTAAATTATTCAAAAATATATTAAATAAACATGATAAAAATAAAATATATTTATTATTAAATGAAAATAATATTGAAGAAATATTATATAGTTTAAACCAAATTGAATATTTATTTTATTATTCATTGAATATTTATATTATATCAAATACAATAACATATGATTTTTTTAAATCAATTGTTAATAAATTTATATTTTTAAAATATATTGATATTTATTTATTTGAATCTTTTGAAAAATTAAATCAATCTATTCAATTTAATATCATTCATCAATACCATTCAACTCATATGTATTCACTATATTACGTTGAAAATAATACTATTTTAGAAAAAAATATTGATCATCTAAATAGTTCTCCACTTAAGATTTATATTAAACATATTTATTCTAATAATTAAATTTTTCATGATAATCACCATAAAAATTATTATCTACTATATCACTCTTTAAATCTTTTTGATTAGATATCATGGGATATATACAATATTTTTCAAGTTCATCTGAACAATATGCTTCATCAATTTCATTTGTACTTTTTTCAATAATATTTAATATTTTTTGTTTATTTTTATTATTTATAATATATGAAGTAGTTGTTTTTGCTTTATGAATTTTCAATATATTTGGTTTTATTAATTCAGCATCTGATTTATCATTTAAGTTAGCACCTAAATATAGAATATCAAATTCTTTTACTTCTTGAAGTGCATTTAAAACATACATCATTGTATTTTTTTCTAATATTACATCATCTTCTAAAATGAGTGTATATTTTTTTTTATCATCTATTTTTTCAATACATTTATAATGACTGATTTTACATCCAGACGCACCTAATACATAATTTAAATTTAAAAAGTTTAAAAAACTTTCTGGTTTTATGTAAGATATTGATTGTATATCTTCTTTTGTCACTTTAAATGCATTAAAAAATGAATACTTATAAATACCTATTTCGTTTAAATGTTTTTGTATATATTCTTTTTTATCATATCTATCTTTTAAATGAATAATGTTAATATCAATTATTTCATCATAATTATTATGATCATTCCATTTAAATTGTATAAATCTTTTATAATTAAAATAACATTCTAAATTTATATATTTAAACACATCTGTATTATTTATATTTAAATGTTCATAATTTATTTGTTTTAATCCAGTTTTTAAAATTTTTTTTAATTGAATATTATATGTTTTATTTAGAATAAAATGTAATATTTCTTTATTATATATTTCATTTTTATATAAATCCCATTGTAAATAATTTATATTTTTTAATGTTTTATTTTTTAATGATAAATATATAATTTTATCATCATGATCTACATATACATATTCTTTATTTGATTTAATATTTATTAATTCTTGATACGTTTTATTTAAAATAATATGTATAATTGTATTATCATTGATATAATTATCTAATATTTTATTTAAATCATTTAATTCCAATTTATATTCTTTATCACGAAATAATAATAATTTATTTTCAATTTCATAGATTATTTTTATATCATTATTATTAAATTGTATATCTTCTATGATAATTTGATAATTTATAAAATAATCATTATTATAATTATGATTTGAAATTAAATTTATGTTTATATCATTTTGAATTAAATATTTTAAATAAGATTGTTTTTTATCATATTCTATTTGATTTAAATCAAATATAACCATTTTTAAATTAGATTTTTTTGTAATTATTTCAATCATTTTTTTTAATATTTCTTTTTCATTAAATATAATCATATTAAAAATGGTAAAATATTGGTGTTCATCATATAGATTTCCCAAAAGTAAAAAATTTTTAATTATAAAATTAAAATTTAATGGATTTAAATTTAAATTATTATAAAATATGAATATATCTTTAAACGTATATTTCATATATAGTTCATTTATTATTTCATAAATAGTATTAAATTTTAAATAGGTTACATTGATATTTTTATTATTATTTTCTATTTCAAAAAAATATTCATGTGAATAAACAAATATTTCCATTTTAAAATTAATATTTTGATATATATTTTTGATTTTTGAAATTATATAATCATATTCTTGTAAATTATATATTAAAAATATAAATATGTAATTAGATATACTTTCATTACAATTTATATTTATTTGATTATATTTAAATTCATTATTTATTAAAATACAGTTATCATTTAATAAATTATAATAATTATTTATTTTATCTATTTTTTGAATATAATTATAATAATTTAAATAATATTCATTATTATGTTTGAAATAATAAAAATATTGATAAAAATTGGTATTTAATTTAATATTGTCTTCTTTAATTATACTATTTGTATATACATTTAATATATAATCATTTACATTATAATCATAATAATTTTGATTTTTACTGATTATAAATAAACATTTATCTTGAATGAAGTATATATTCGAATAATTTTTAACTATTCTATTTTCTAAAATTAAAGGTGAATTATCAATTAATATTATATTTTTTTGATTATCATATAAATGAATATTTGCATCAATATAAAATAATATGTGATCAAATATTTCATTTAATAAAATATTGAATTTATTTTGTGATCCAATATAAATATCTATAAAATAACCTAATATAAATTCATAATCAATAATAGTGATATCATTATTTATTTGATTATATAATTCTTTTGTTGTTACATATGGTAATGATTCTAAAAATGGATATTTATCAATATATTCAATATTTCCTCCTAAAATAATTATTGAATTTTGAAAATCTGTGTGAATTAATGCATTTATAATAAATGATTCTTGAATAATTGAATCTATGTAAATCATTATTATATTTTTTTTTAAATCTAAAAATAACATATTTTTAAAACTATTTATAATAACTGTATCATTGATTGATTGATTAAATTGTATTGGATAAATTTTTGTATTTTTTTGATATATATTTTTTTTTATAATTTGAATAGTGTCATCTATTATAAAAAATTTATATTGGTAATACTTAATTTCATCATCAGTTATTATAATTGTTTTTTTCATCATTATTTTTTTTAATTTATCATATAAATCATAAGAATAATGATAATAATTTAATAATTCTTTTTTAATAATCAATATTTTTGATTTTTTTTTTTCGTAAAATATAATATTAGGTTGTTTTTTTAAACAATTTAAATATTCAGTTGCATTCATTATTTGGTCATTTAAATCATAAATAATTATTAAATAATCATTTTTTATTGAAAGTAAAGTATTTTGTATAGTATAAATATGAGAGTTTAATAATAAATATTCGATATTTTCATTTTCAATTTTATTATATTTTATATATTCATTATATTTATTATTAAATAAGACAAAGGAATAATTATTGTTAAAATTATAATATTTATTCAAATATAATTCATTCAATATATTAAGATAAATATATTGTTTTTTATTATTTTCTTTTTTTATAATTTTATTTTCTATTTTATTAAATAATTTATCTTTATTTTCATTTTTATGATAATGAATCATAATAACAATATCTTCTTTATTTTTTAGATCAGGATATATAGTTATATAATCATTTTTATTAAATTCTGGATATATTTTAAAAAAATGTTCAAACGATGCAATTTTATTTTGTTTACTTCCAATTGTTTTCCAATGAAGTAATAATTTATTTTTATTTAAAGATTGTAATTCATTATTAAATAATTTATAAATATATGGATTAAACATATGTTAATATATAAATTTTTTTTTATATGTATTTAATTTAAAAATAAAAAAAAAAATATTAGTTTATGTATATGAAAAATTTATTGGTAACAGGAGGATGTGGGTTTATTGGTTCAAATTTCATTAATTATTTTTTAAAAAATAATGAAGATATAAAAATAATAAATATAGATGCAATGTATTATTGTGCAGATGAAAAAAATATTTTACCTGAATTTATTAATTCTTCTTCTTATAAATTAATTAGAGGTAATATTTGTAGTTTTGATTTAGTGTCACATATACTTGAAAATTATTCGATTGACAGTGTTATTCATTTTGCGGCTCAATCTCATGTTCAAGATTCATTTAATGATTCATTTAAATATACACATGATAATATTTTAGGCACTCATACTTTATTAGAAGCATGTAGAAAATATGGTAAAATTAATCGATTTATTCATGTTTCAACAGATGAAGTATATGGTGAATCATTATTAAATGAAAATGAAGAAAAAAAGAATGAAAAATCAATATTAAGTCCAACAAATCCTTATGCAGCAACAAAAGCAGGTGCAGAATTAATTGCAAGTTCTTACAGTCATTCATTTAAGATGCCTGTTATTATAACGCGAGGAAATAATGTATATGGACCAAATCAATATCCTGAAAAACTCATTCCACGATTTATTGAATTATTAAAAAATGATAAAAAAGTAACAATTCAAGGGGATGGATCAAACGTACGTGCATTTTTACATTCAGATGATGTTGCACGAGCAATGGAACATATTTTAAAAAATGGTAAAATTGGTGAAATTTATAATATTGGTAGTGATGAAGATAAAGAATATACTGTTTTAGAAATTGCTAAAATATTAATTAAACTCATAAAAAAAACTGATAATTATGATGAATATATTGAATATATAGAAGATAGACCATTTAATGATAAACGTTATTACATTAGTAATGAAAAGGTTAAAGCATTAGGATGGGTTATTCAAAAAGATTTTATGGAAGGTTTAAAAGAATTAGTATAAATTACACTATCATTGTATAATTAAAATATTCAAAATCTTTTTTATAATAATTATTTATATTTAAAATAGATTTTTTTGTTAAATATTTCATATATGATTTATTTTTTACATGATCACAAAAAAATTTAAATTCAGGAAAACCTATTTTTTCCATTTCGTTATTTAAATTTTCATTTTTAAGTATAATTATATTTTTTTTAATAACATTTTTATGATTGATTAAGAATTTATATTGAGGAATTTTATGATTATCAAATGTACTTTCATTTTTTAAATATGAATCAATTACTTTTTCAATTTCTTCTTTTGAAAAAGAATGATTTACTAATTTTAAAAAAAATAAATCTGACATTATACGATCATATGGATTACGTATTACTGTTATTATTTTTAATTGATGATTAAAATCAATATTAAAAAATTGATAATGTTCAATATATTCTATTAAAGTTGTGTGTTGAAGTGAATGTTTATTAAATAATAAGTTTTTATTATAAGATAATAAATGTTTGATTTGAGGACTTTCTTTTGAATAAATGATAAAAAAATTTTCAATATTTGAACCTCCTGTTTTAGGAATATGTATAAATAATATATTTAATTTATCAAAATATGGCATTATTACTTATTATATTAATTTTTCTTTTTTTAAACAAATATTTTTATATAAAGATATATTTATTATTATATATTAAAAAAAATGCTAAAAAATATTCTTGATTTTAATAAATTTAAAAATTGTGATAAATCTTCAAATTATCACGAAGAATATCAATATTTAAATCTTCTTCAAGATATTTTAAATGAAGGGAAATTAGAAAAAGGTCGAAAT
>Ga0209533_1001048_pt1 | contig 26109 bp, 23 predicted proteins | sample COG_04_FD_184748 | JGI IMG/M metagenome (GOLD analysis project Ga0209533, IMG submission 184748) | Pelagic Microbial community sample from North Sea - COGITO 998_met_04 (SPAdes) (version 2) | ecosystem: Environmental > Aquatic > Marine > Neritic zone/Coastal water | place: Helgoland, sampling...
TCGAAACATATATATTTGACCCATATAATCCTCTAAATAATGTAATTACTGATTCAGAGATTAAGACATTATTGTCAACGTATGGCATAAACGCAAATATTTACAATTCTAAATTATACCAACGAGCATTCGTACATAGATCTTATACCAAGAGACCCGACATAGAAAATAATTTCAATAACATTAAGATTGTGCCACAACCAACCAATTGCTTGGCATTATACACAAAATCGAATGAACGTCTTGAATTTGTAGGAGATGGTGTACTAGAATGCATTACTAAATTTTACTTATATAAGCGTTTTCCTAAAGAAAATGAAGGATTTATGACTGAAAAAAAAATCGCACTTGTAAAAAATGAAGCGATTGGTAGAATCGCATATGAAATGGGATTACATAAATGGTTAATTATGTCTAAACATGCTGAAAGTAAACAGACACGTACAAATTTAAAAAAATTAGGATGTTTATTCGAGTCCTTTATTGGAGCAATGTTTTTAGATTTTAATAAAATCAATGTACTCGATGATGAGCGATGGTTTAGTGACATTTTTGTTACTGGACCAGGGTTTCAAATGGTACAAGTATTTGTAGAAAGTGTATTTGAAAAGCACGTCGATTGGATCAGTTTGATTAAAAATGATGATAATTATAAAAATATTTTACAAGTTAAGATTCAAAAAGAATTCAAGGTAACCCCCGAATATATGGAAGTTGAAGAATATAATTCAGATACAGGGTATCATATGGGAGTATATCTATGTCTAGGTCAACCGGTTCATTCAATGAAGTCTAGTCAAGCGATTCCCTTGAATGAATTTACTAAATACAGTGATATACACCAATATATGTCACAATACAATCGAATTTTTGTATTTTTGGGGGAGGGTACACATAAAATAAAGAAAAAGGCGGAACAAATTGCATGTGAAGATGCGATTCGCAAATTGAATACATTTTAACGCACCCCCTAAATGATAATAATCTTGAACGAAAACAAAATAAATATAATTTGTATTGATACTATATACATATCGTAGGTAATGAGTATTCCTGTTACATATTTAGAACTATTACAAACAAAATCGATACCTACAACTCGTCCTGTTATACGTTTTGGAAACAATACAGAAATATCAAATTCTTCTTCTCTTGACGCCGAAAATGAAAAACTTATTGACGATAATGGCGATTCAGGTGGATTAACTACCGTGAGAATTCTAGATAAGCGCCGAAGTTCAACATTAAGTTGTGACCTGGTTATGAATAAATTACGAAAACAAAACGTATTTATAGTGAATTCAAAACCAAGTGACGCCCATAAAGATATATATGTTCCGACTGATATTGCATCGCCGGTGGTATTAACTGATACGGTTGAAGAAACAAGTGATACCGAGGATGAATTAGATATGTCTGAAGATGATATATTCGAAAATAATATTGAACGAATTGAATCCGACTCTGATTCGGAGTCTGATTCTGACAATGAACGAGAACGAAAAAATATAGTTCAATTAACTGAATTGGAAGAACCAGCGAAATTAGAAAGTGAGGTTCTAGATGAGGCCATAGAACAATTAGATAAGATGCCAAAGAAACGAGGAGTGAAGACAAAACCAGCAATTGAAAAAGCAGAAGAAAATCTAGACGATGTTGATTTAACCACATCGATTATTCGTACACAAGCCGTATCAGAGCGATTACCAAAGGAACGTGAAAAGAATGTTATCATGGCACCTTCCTATTATATGAATAATCGTAAAATATTCGTTCGAAAACTTAATAAAATGCTTGAACCACGTGAAGTGGAATTACTTAAAAGTAACGATGCTGATATAAGTTGTGATCGTCAAGGTGGTTCTGACGAATTTTCACTTTTACTACATCAGGAAATTGTCCGCGATTATTTAAATTTGTATACTCCTTATCGTGGGTTACTTTTATATCATGGACTTGGTTCGGGTAAAACATGTACTTCAATTGCTATTTCTGAAGGTATGAAAAGCAGTAAACAAGTATTTATATTGACTCCCGCTTCGTTAAAAATGAATTTTTTCAGTGAAATGAAAAAGTGTGGTGATGAAATGTATAAAAAAAATCAGTATTGGGAATTTATTTCGAGTGATGGTAATCCGGAATACGTACATATATTAGCAAAGGCAATGTCTTTACCAGTGAATTATATCAATTCAAATACCGAGTCTCGTAGAGATGCATCTCGTAAAAAAGGCGCCTGGTTGATAAATGTTAACAAACCAGCAAATTATAAAGATTTGAGTACTGATGAAAAAAATGAAATCGATACACAGTTAAATGTAATGATACGTGCCAAATATAAAGATATTAATTATAATGCTCCTAATTTAGTTAAAATTATTGATAAGGAATCGAATAACGATACTAAAAATCCTTTTGATAATTCCGTAGTAGTTATTGACGAGGCCCACAATTTTGTGAGTAGGATAGTAAACAAGATAAAATCTCCCAAATCCATCTCTTATCGACTATATAATTATCTTATGAAAGCAACAAACGTACGAATCGTTCTTTTGTCAGGAACGCCCATTATCAATTATCCAAACGAAATTGGAATTTTATATAATATTTTACGAGGATACATTAAAACATGGACTATGGTAGTTAATGTAAAAACTACGCAAAAAGTAGACACAAGTATTATTCGTGATATTTTAGATAAGAATGGATTAAAAACATACGATTTTATTGAATACTCCGGAAATAAGTTGATTATTACAAGAAATCCGTTTGGATTTGTCAATGTCAAGAAACGGGGTATACTTAAAGGAACACATAAAGAAAAAATAACAATCAATAACAAAACCAAAAAACTAAAAGGTGGTGCAAGTGATACATTTGAACGGTATAATGGTGTAAAACTAGATGACAGTGGAAATTTAAGTGATTCTGACTTTATCCAAAAAGTACTGTTTATATTAAAAAAGAATGGGCTCGAAGTTCAAGAGAAGAACATGGAGGTGAAATTAAATAAATGCTTACCTGATTTATCTGACGATTTTTTGAAAACATTTGTGAATTCAGACACAGAAGAATCACAAAATATGAACTTATTTCAACGCCGTATATTAGGATTAACTTCTTATTTTAGAAGCGCGCAGGAAAACCTTTTACCCGCCTATGATAAAACCGAAGAAGGGAATGATTATCATGTAGTCTATAATGAAATGACAGACCATCAGTTCAGTGTATATACAAAAATACGTAAGGAAGAGGCAGATCGTGAAAAATCTGCAAAGAAACAACGTGCTATGAAAAGTGGTACCGACGAATTATTTTCTATATCTTCCACATATCGTATATTCTCTCGTGCCGCATGTAATTTCGTTTTTCCCGATGGAATAGACCGACCAGTTCCATCTAAAAATATAGAATCGGTCAATGAAAATACATTTGATGCTCTTCCACAAGAATCAATTCAAGAAACTGATGTATACTCAAATGTGGATGATAATGAAAATGACCGCGGTAGTATAGCAGATACTGAAACATACGCTAAACGAATCGAATACGCATTATCTGAATTAAATTCTACTGATAACGGTAATTATACTCATTTATCCAAAGAGTCGTTAAAAGTAATTAGTCCAAAATTTTTACAAATTCTAGAAAATATTTCAAACCCTGAGAACAATGGACTCCATTTACTATATAGTCATTTCAGAACAATGGAAGGAATTGGAATAATGAGATTAATACTCCTTGCAAACGGATTTGCTGAATTTAAAATTCGTAAAACGGGCGATAGTTGGGAAATAGTAGACTATGAAAAGGATCTTGGTAAACCAAGATTCGCGTTATACACAGGAACAGAAACTACAGAAGAGCGCGAGATAATACGAAATGTATATAATGGTGCATGGGATTTTGTTCCAGTTAATATTGTTGATAAATTACGAGAACATAACGAAAATAATATATATGGCGAAGTTATCAAAGTATTCATGATTACGTCATCAGGTGCCGAAGGAATTAATTTAAAAAATACTCGATTCGTACATATTGTTGAACCTTATTGGCACATGGTTCGTGTGGACCAAGTGGTTGGTCGCGCTAGACGTATTTGTAGTCATCAAGACCTCCCAGAGGAATTAAGAACCGTCAAAATATTTGTATATGTAACGAAATTAAGCAAAGACCAAAAGACAAATGATAAAAATATAGAACTACGGATTCGTGATATTAGTCGCATCGATAAGAAAACACCAGTAAGTACAGATGAAACATTATATGAAATTGCCAGCATTAAGAAAAGAATTAATAATCAGATACTGCAAGCAGTAAAAGAATCGGCAGTTGATTGTAATATTTATGCGCGAACATCAAAGAGTGACGAAAATCAACTTGTGTGTTATGGATATGGAAAAATCGAGACTAATACATTCTCATCATATCCTTCGTTTGAAATGGACAAATCTCAAAAAGAAGGACTTGACGTTGCAAAACTCAAATGGGACGTCCAAACTGTCAATATTCAAGGTATTCAGTATATACTAAAAAAAGACACGCGAGAATTATATGATTATAATCAATATAATAATGCGTTGTCTAATCCTAATATTGAACCAGCACGTGTAGGTAAATTAGTTGAAGAAGACGGGAGATTTAAAATCATCGGACGGGATAATGTTTAAAATGGGACGTTTTCTAGGGTAGTTGGTACTCTTGACGCAGATCTAGAATGGAGACGCGTTTTGTCTCTGATAACATTCATAATCTTACGTGTACGATAAAATATCTCATAGCATTTTTGTTCGCTCTCTTCCTTTTTTTTTGAATATTCAATATATGCAATATTAACCGGCTCATCTATCATATCCTTATATGTAAAACCGGGAATATGTTTACGCATTTTAAGGAATAGTTCTTCATTTTGTTGTGGATGTTGATTCAATAAACTACTTTCCAAATAGAAATTTTTGAATAGTTTTGTATACCCATCTGGAACCATTGTATCCAGTGTATCTTTTAATTCATCCATAGTTTCAATAGTAAGGGGGAATTTATAAAACCCATTTTCGTCAAATGAACCCATATCGCTCTCATATATATCTCTATCATCGAACATAATGTGCGTGATACTATCATTATCGTCTGAATCATCTTCATCTGATTCATATTCAGTCGATTCATCGTCGTCTACAACCGCGGGTTCTTGTAGTTCTGCACGACAATACGGACAACTAGAATTGTATTGTGTTGATCGCATAATACAATTAAAACAAAAGTTATGACCGCATGGGGTAACACACTTGTTGGTGTCACCAATTACTTCATAACAAATTACACACTCCATCTCGTTATTATTACTTTCGTATATTATTATAATATTGTTACTGGTTAAACAATATGATAAAGTAATTCAATTTTTTATGAATAAAATTAAAATCGTCTTCTTGGTATATCCGCCCCGGTCAAGATATACCAATGGTCGTCAACATAGTCGGTAGTTGTAAAATAATCAATAAATGTAGATTGTATTGAGTTGTCTGCATCTTTAAAGTGGATAGAAACATATGGGTTGTGTGTATTTCCATCATTGTCTTTATACGAATCTGTAAAACTTGCGCTTTTAATATCCCGCTCCTTTATTTCACCGTATGTGTCAACTGCATATGTAGTTGCTTCGGCGTTCGTATAAATGGAAATTGTAGGTCGTTTCCCGGATTTAAGTATAGTTAGTATTGATTCATTTAATCCGGCGTAGTTCTCGCTATTTAAGGCAGTTGCCATTTTAATATATACTTTACTCTCTTTTTTCTAAATATATTCTATAGGAATTATATATAAATATGAAAATACCGAAAAGATACATTCCATCACAATTATCGGATAAAGACAGAACACGCCAACGTAAAAATATAATGAAATCTCGGAAATTATACAAAAGTCGTAAATATTTTATTCGTCCAAAAGTGAAATCGTTTGTATCGAAACCATCTAATCATGTCAAAACTGCTAAACGAATGTACTCTCTTTCAAATGTTCGACCGTCCCGTAAATTATCAATAAAAACTGGATGTTCTCGGAAATCATTAGAAGATATTGTTGATAAAGGACGTGCCGCATATTATTCGGGTGGTTCGCGTCCAAATCAGACGCCCGATTCATGGGGATATGCTAGACTTGCTAGTGCCATTACGGGTGGTAATGCTAGTATTGTTGATTATCATTTGCTACATTCCGGATGTAAACCTACAAGTAAAGCATTAAAATTGGCAACTAAAAAATGTCGAAATAAACAAAAATGTAAAAAATATACTATGAAAAACAAAGGTAAGAAATAGATATAATACAAATAAAATATAAAAACAAACGCACTATGTACAATATTACACTAGGTAGAACATGAATGAAGAAAATAATGTATTGACAATAAAAACCGTCCAAATCCAACCTATTCGAAATATGATTACTGCCATCAAGGATATATTAACTGATGCTACAATTACATATACAAAAGATGGTATGAAGATTATCAATTTCGATAAAACACACACTATCCTTGTGAATGTATTACTCGACGCAAACAAATTTGAAAAGTATGATTGTAGCCCTGATAAAATTATTGTATGTGCTAATACTCTCCATTTATTCAAAGTTATTTCTACAATGTCGAATGACGATACTCTTTCAATGTATATTGATAAAGCCGATTACCATGATGGTATTGTCTCTCATTTGGGTCTTCAATACGACAATGGTGATATTAAACAATGCTATAGTCAAAAGTTGAGATTAATTGAACCTGATACCGATGAACTATTTGTTCCTGACGTTGAATATTCAACAGTTATTAACCTTCCCACCTCTGATTTTCAAAAGATTATCAGAGATTTAAATAGTATTTCAGATCGTATTGAAATTAAATCAGTTGGTAGCGATTTGATATTCTCATGTGAAGGAAATTTTGCTAGTTCACGTATTTTTCGGTCTGAATCCGAAGGTAATATGAACTTCATTCAGAAATCTGATAGTTCGGTTATTTACCAAGGAGAATTTTCATTAAAAAGTTTGTCTCATTTTATCAAATGTACCCCCCTCTGTAGCCATTTAGAAATGTATCTTGGTAATAATCTACCACTTATTATTAAATATGATGTTGCTTCTTTAGGTAGTATAAAATTGTGTCTAGCCAATTTACCTCCTATTTAAGATACATACCATAGGTAACAAATATATTCATATTATATATATTTGTTATGTCAACCCAAAAACAAAAAAGAACTCGTTGTAAAAACGGAACGCGAAAGAACAAGAAATCGGGGGAATGTGAAAGTGTGTTAGATAATACATGTTCTATATGTTTAGATAGAATTACATCCGGAAATGTAAAAACAAAATGTAAACACAATTTTCATAAACAATGCTTGATTGGATGGTGCCAACAAAACAGAGACGACGCAAAATGTCCTATATGCAGAAGTAATATCAATGCTACATGTAAGAAAATTCTTCCATTTAATAGTGGTGAAATCTTTCGGTATATTGGGTCAAGTCTGCCACATAATCGCGATGTGACTCAAGCAAAAATTAGAGAAATGATACGTAATCCCAAATTTAATATTAACATTAACAATGAATATGGACGTAGTTTATTATATGAATTGTCATGGAATTCATTCAATAATCATTATTATAAAGAACATGTTGAATATTTGCTACAACAACCCAAAATTAAGGTCAGTTCAAATCTAATAAGTGAATTAATCGCGAGAAATAATCAAAATATGTTAGCTATTTACAAAAAACATAAGAAAATACCAAAATCATTGCTTAAATTATTATAATTTCATTGGTTATATTGAAATATTTTTAGATTTTAATAACATTACGCTCCCTGGAATATCCATTTTGACTACATTTTCAACGTAAGTAAACACTATTTTTACATTTTTCATTGATTTAAATTTTGAATTTTCTTTACATACCACTGCTCCTTGCGTAATAATCTGACGTAACTGTTTTTTGTTTAATTCTATTTCCGGCATTTTTGCGACAATGTGTCCCGATGGCTCATTTTCTATATGAAACCATATATCTCTACTGGTTGCGTCATCAATAATATCGAAATTATCAGCCGCATTTTTTCCGACAATAAAATCAACATCACGGTTTAATGATTGAATGTTTTTAGAAACGACCTTCATACTTGTATATAAATCTATATTACTTACATAATACATAATATAGATTTATCAATTTTCCATTCTAAAATTCAGGTTCATGTTTCTTAAACAGGCATCCCATTTTTTGTAGATTTGGTATGTTTGCTATAATTGAGGGGTCTTGTAGATTGGATACATCCAACCATATTTTTATAATACAAAAATTTTTCTTTGGTGATACAGTTATACCATTAAGATGTTTACTTAATGATGTATCATTACATAAGGTTTCCCCCACAATAAGGTAAAATAACTGTTTCCATACTTCAGGTACATATTTATTCGATATTTTGTATGAAAAACAACCTCCGTCTCTATTACGAGGGTCTTCCCACATGGGCGTAATGCCTTCCCGCATTACAAACAACATGCAATTTTTGATAACATTATCATGAACGGATTCATTCAATGATATCACTTTTTCGGCAGTATCAATATTACTCATGATGATGGAGTAACTTGAAACATCCCAGTTTTTATCTTGTGGTAAATGGTAATATAAGTTCCATTTACCATTTAGTGCATGATGGTGGGTAGGAGTACTCAGTGCATCCATTGTCTACGCCCGTAATATATAACGAGAAAAATCTTTATATATATTTGTTATATTTATTCATTTGTTGTCACCGTATACGTTGTCTCCTTCAATAATATTGAGTTCTTTGATGTGAGAGATACCATATTTATCATATTATCCATTATACTTATTGTATACGTATCATCGAAAATGTATGTATTTGGTTGATATTCTAAATAACGCTTGATAAATAGTGGTGAAAGAATTTCATTGTTAACATAAAAATATTCAGGTGGTAAATCCATTACTATTTTCTCTTCCATTCTTGGATGTGAATATACTACCGATAACAATGATACACTTGATTTGGTTTTAGAATATTCAGTATCGGTATTATTATTGATATTGTTAACTGGCTTAAATGAACGGGTTAATGTAGAATTTGGTAACTTCAGCGTAATCATTGTTTCTTCTATATGATCGCTAGTTTCAACAATCGACTTTGCGGTTTCACAAAAATATTTCAAACAATGTTCGTTATTGATGGGATCCGATGATGTTTGTGGTGCCTTAATTAATTTATAATCCTCTAAAATGGACGAACTGTTGATTATATACGTATCATTATTTTTAAACATTATCGACAGTGATATCCAATAGTCTTCTTTTGGTTCTATTTTACAGTTATTAATAAACGCACGAGTATATCTTATACCATACTCGGCCCAATCATATACATATCGAATATTAGTATTGTTTGCATAAAGATAGTTTCCGCATCTATTTAATCTTACTTTAGTTTCCACATAGGATAGAAAAATTTTAGTGGCAATATTATTGTAATCTAAATGATATATTTCATTTATTACATAATTGGTTGATTCTATTAAGTATGACACATTAAACATAATAAATGAATCAATTATTTTATATACTTCAAAAATCCAATTCATCTATATAATAACAATATGTAAACTTTATATTGTTACGTATAAGAACAATAATAAATGGGTTCAAATATTTCATAAATTACCAATTATTTTATGAAACTCGCCATTATTATTTAAATGTCTAATGAAATAGTGTTTTTGTTGGAAGTATTTTTTTTACGGGAACGCTTTGGCATATTCGAATTTTGAATGTCTTTCAATGAGGATATCGATATTACAGAGTCTTCGTCAGCAGACATAACCTGCGAAGACTGTGTGGGGGCGTTTTCGTGAATATTTACATTACGTGTTTTTAGACCGGATAATATGTTGTCGATATCACTTGATTGCGGTCCTTTCATTTCTTGGCGTTGAGGTGGTGGACGCATACTTTTTACTGGTTCATTAAAATTTTGTTCGCTTTGCATATTTACACCTTCTTCTCTAAACATAGTACCTCTGCTCGCATTAATATCGGGTCTATTCGCAGGTGCGTTATTTGTATAAACCATACCAGGTCGAGCCTGTGGGGGTAAATTTTGAGTTTCTACAGAAGCGGGCGGAGGAGGCCCACGTGGACGATTATCATTTTCCTGCATTAGGTTATTAGCCATCGCAAATCCAGGCGATTGTTCGCTCATACTGTTTACAGTTGCGTTTGTAAACATTTTCATCAATTCCGGACTTTGTTTAATTACGTCATTGAATGCGGGTGTAGCCGATGAAAGTGCTTTATTCGAAAAGTTCAATACAGCCGCACTAAATCCTACGCGGAGGAGAAGAGAAATTTCGGGTGCTAATTTACCTCCTTTGTATTTGTCATGAAGTTCCATAAAGAGTTCTTCGTAACTATCAATATCTTCATTCACCTGTTCGCCCCATCCATCTAGATTCAGGTCAAATGGGTTAAATACCGTATTCGCATATTCCATTGAATTAATAAATGTCATAAACCACCACCCTTGTAATTTAACGCTGTCCTTCTTACGTTTATCCTCGAGAGCAGTTTCATATTCGTCTTCAATCTCGTCAAAATCTGAATCTAATGTAAATCTAGAATTATGTTTTATAGCACCTTTTTCGTACCAGTCGTCTAATTTTTTCAACATTGCCCTTTTTTTTCTACGTTTTTCACGGTCAGACATCGTTGTGTTTACTTTAATATCATCATCAAGTGGCATTTCATTCATCTTACTAAAACCGTCCCATGTCTTACTTGCACCATTACTTTCACTAGTTGCTTTTCCAAGGTGAGAATCCGACGGTTCATCTTCAGTTTTCCCAAATCCAAACAAATTAGAGGTAATCCCGGAAACTGATTTTGTATCCTGACTTGGCGTCGGGGTAGTATGTCCGGATAGTTCATTTAATTCAGATTCAAGGTTATTTAATTCTCCTAAATTTAAATCAACATTTGCGGATGGCATTTTATTTTCATTCATTAAAAGTTCGATTCCATTACCCAACGATGAACCACTTCTTGATGGATGGACGCTAGGTAGGTCCTCAATTTCATTCAATGCACCTAAATCGATAACTTCCATTGTATTATGATATTTATACAATATTTATTTTTAAATCCTCCGCATATGTTATTATATTATTGTGTTTTAAATACCAAATTCCTTGTAAAAATGAGTCGGCCAAATCATCCTTCTTCTTTGTATTCAATGATTCTTTCCATTCAATCATATCTTCATTCGCATCTATCATCCGAGAACAATAGTATACACCATCTAATTTGTGTTTTTTATAATTAGGATTTGTTCGTGTATTATCTAATGTGATTTCGGAATCTGTTTGTTCTCGTTTATCCAAATTAAATTCTGAAAATTGTTTCAGTTTATGTGATGAAGAAACAAATTCTATAGATATATCATCTTTAATCATTATAAAATACTGTGCTAACATACCCTGTACTGTTTTCATTCGTGTTGCAATAGGAGAAATTTGATTTTCAATCACCACATGCTGTATATCGCCTATATTATTCAAGTTATTCAATTGGTCCTTCATCTTTTTACCAACACTTATTAGATCCGTCTCCCCTGCTGTTCGTTTTTTTTTAGTCGTAACAACTTCGAAACATTTCTGTTTATAATATTCTAATAACAATTCGAGAACAATTGGTTTTTTTAGTTTTTTTACATCACTGACGTTCAAAAATACCAAATTCTCGTTTCCTCGCGCTATTAATTCATCTAATTTTAATTTTTTTAAAGATGTCGTTGAATGTTGCTTTGTTGGAATAATATATTGAGAACATGCTTCTGCGTGTTTTTCACAGTAATATTTACCATGTTTTATATATTTTGCCTTTTTCGTACACTCTTTTGGAGATGTCTTTTTACTTTTGGGAATATTCATACATTCACAATTGTGAGACACAATATCATCATCCATTAAATTTAATACACCCCATTCGTTTATAAGTACAGCATCATTGTTACATTCAATTACGCAATATGCCATGTTTTTTATTCCTACATCAAAACTAATCACTCTCATATGATATTATAAATAATATAAACGGGTTGATTTATATTATTTGGAACGTCAAACACTTATAGTAAAATTGAAAATAGGTATATCAATTATGAATATGATAACTAGATAAAAAATGGAAGGAATTAGTATCATCGTCTTCAGCATTATCATTGTATTGATGATGGCAAGATCAATCTTTATGCCGGATCGACGGGTACATCCGTAACAATTATTTGGTCTTTGTATTTACAGTAGATACGATTGGTGCATATTGACGCGACGCTAACTGTTCTCTAGACATATATAAATTCTTCAAGTCACTATTAGAATGACCGAATGGTTTTACCGGATCGATTGTCGACGAATATAAGTAAGGGCTATTATTAAATCCCTTAACCTCATTTGTTTGAATGCTTGGAATATCTATTGGGCGTTTGTAATAACCGGTATCATTTGATGATTCGCGGAAGTTATATTCCATTATTTTTTTTGCGTTTTCGGTTAAATATTTACGATACTGCCAGTTAGACTTAATCCCAGAATTTTCAATTAAATCTGCGTTAATTGACGATTCGGGTTGCCATGTTGCTGTTATCGACCGACCATCATTCATTAACGGTGGAAAGCCAGGATATTTATTATTTGTTGTATATCCTCTTGCGGATTCAGGTACTGTCTCTTTAATGACTGGATATGCACAATCAACTGATTGAAATGGAGTCGATGAAGGAGAAAACATTATAATATACTAAACTGTTATATATTATATATGTGAAATTATTTTATTGATTATGCAGATGTTTCTAGTAACTTTAATAATTCTGCCTTCTTCATTTTTAGAGTATCAGTAATATAACCTTTTTCGATAACAAGTGCTCTTAATGCGGTTATGTTCATCTTGCGATATACATCCATTTTATCCGACCCTACATCACCTTCATCAATATTCTCTAAAGTTGATTCAGTTAGTTTCTCTACATGAATTGGTTCACTTTCTTCAATAATCCGTTCAGTTTCATTCATTGGTTCTGTGTCTGATACAGGGTTTGATTCTTGAATCTCGTCTATTTGAGTTATCTCATTGTCTATATTGGTTATGTCGACGTTAATTATTCTAACCGGTTCATTGATTTCGAATGTATCAGGTATAATCATACCTTCGTCGTCACTACTTTCGTCGTCACTACTTTCATATTCACTACTTCCTTCTTCATCACTGTCTTCCTCATCACTGTCTTCCTCATCACTATCTGAAACAAGTAACTTGTGTGTATCATTTTCACCATTGTAATGAGAAGTTGGTGGATTTAATACTAAATTGTTCGGTGTGAATCGTGCAACATCCATTAATGACGTCCGATTATTCATTTCTTTTACCATATTATTAATTATTTCAAACATGGTGTCACATTTATGTTCTAAAGCAGTAAATTTCTGTCTAAATTGATAGACTAAAAATACAATCATTACAAAAGTTATACCTAAACTAACAAAAAACAACATTTCAAGCATATTGAATATTCCCATTTACAATAAAATAACATTATATAAGAAGAAAGCAAACGAACCACTAAATAAAATAGTTTTGTATAGTATATTATAGTTTAAATATGGAGTCTATGTCAGTTTCATCAAATTCAATTTCACCTACTTCAATTACATCTAGTGGTGATAATAAAACGTTTTTTATCGTAATTTTATCGGCTTTATTAATTTTATCCCTTTTAGGCATAAATCTGTTTATTGTTATTGGTAATATATTTCAGAAGGTGTTCGACATTTTTAAACCGTTAATTTCTCAAATCTTCGCTATATTTGGATATACAGCAGGAACTTTGATAAATAAATCCGCAGACGTTACATCCGATGTTGCTCGTGCGGGAGTTGACATAGCCGAGGGAACACTTCAATCTGTTGGGAATTTACTAAAGGACGCGAGTAAAGGATCTATAAATATAAATACACGTAGTGAATTAGATATGGTAAGCAGTGGACCAATTGCGGATAATGCTGAAAGTCCCATACAGAATACTATATCTTCGGGAAAAACAACCTGGTGTTTGGTAGGCGAACAAAATGGACGTAGAGGATGCGTTTCTGTCTCTGATGCGTCGAAATGTATGTCGGGTCAGGTATATGGTTCTCGTGAAATGTGTATGAATCCTATACAAACCTCTAATATTCCTCCGAAAATACCCCAACATCCCTTAAAAAGTATAAAAACACATTAAATCGTAATACAATAACGTTTTGTATTGTATTACAATGATACCAACTACACTGAAGTTAGGGATATAGGGGTATACACTTTATTGCTCGGTTCTGTTAATATTTCACAGTTTGAAACATCCGACGTAAGACCGTTTGGTAGGTTGAGTAATAATCCGTAACTGATATCGTAATCAAGTTCAAAGTCACTTGTTATATTATCATCGCCAATATTGATGTTTAGATGTGGTTTTACATACATGTCGTAAGTATAACCAGGTTCAGTAAACAATTCCACATTGGAAATATTTAATATTCCTGTATATAATGTGGCTGTGAATGTAGATGCGTTATCAACAACATTAAATGAAAAATCAGTTATATTACCATTTGAAACATATGATATAATTTTGTTTGTAGTGGTTGTTACAAACGCACTATTATATTTAACGAAAAATTCAATTGGTTCATTGAATGTTGTATCAAGTTTAAGTGATAAATTGTTATACGCATTTAAATTATCTTCAGTGCGTTTCTTTCTACCTGATATTGTAAATCCAATCGGAACACTTATGTTATAAATGAAGTTATATTCATCTATAATATCTGTAATATTTATTGATAGCAATATTTTCATATCATTGTCATTTACGTAAGTATTTTTATCCGTATATCGAATCAACCATTTATCAGTAGTAACATTTTCTCCAATACCACCCGAATTAGGGTTACTCGCATAATTATACAAAGGGATATTGTTATCTAGATATAAATCTATACTTGGTCCAGGTACTCCCGATGCACTACTAGATGTATATATGATAGTATCTGTAGCACATTGGTTATCATTTTCGGTATTATTTGGAGTTGTTCTGACACCATTGCGACCTCGCATAATCTGTGAATAGAGTTGTTTTTTTGTAAGATTATTTGTTTTCGTGTTTTGAACGGTTCCTGAATATTTCAATATTTCTGCTTTTCGTCGCATATTTAACTGCGAGGACGTATATGTAGGATATGGCGATTTATCTAGAATGGTATTTCGGGGTGGGGGCACTGTAAATAGCATATTTTTTTTTCGTTGTGCGCATATTGTACTTAAAGATGTATTATCTGCCATACTATAGTATATTATTACTTATAATATACTATGAAATTAGTATTTTGAAGAATACCAATAATTAGATAAATATTTGAAACCACTGTCATTGGGGTCAGCATCCAAACTAGTCAAATCCGGACCACTCGCTACCAACTTATTGATTTCAAAAACATTTAATGCGTTATTAAAATACCTTAATGATGAAAGTTTTCCCATAAACCCACCATTTTGACAAACATAAACATCACCGAAATTCTGTTTTGGTGTGTTCGACATTTCTAAACGACTTACTACAATACCATTTACATAAACATCTATATTTATGTTCGTAGCGCGGATTGCTACATGGAACCATTTCTTTAATGGAACATTATCGACATCAATGATTGTATTAGTATCGCTACTATCTACGCTATCCATAATAATGTGTAATTTATTAGTCATAGGCGAGATATACATTCCTGGTGCGTTATTTACACTTGCTAAATTGGTTGTTGGGTCAAATTGATTATCTCCTTTACTGAATACGTGCTGGTACTTTTTACTATCTTTACCTAGATCGTTAATATATAACCATGTCGACCAAGTAAACTCTAATCCCTCAGATTCATTATTTGATTTATATATCGGCTTACTTTCAGCATTTTTTGGGTCTTGAGCGACTACCATAGCAGTACTGCCCGATATCATACCTTTAATAATATAAGGGTCGGTTGATGCTTGAGTAAAATAATGGATAATGGATATACCTAAATTTATAAGAAATAGAAACACTATTAATACCAAGATAATAAAAGCGAATTTTGCGATTAAGGTATTAGAATTTAAAAATCCAGATGTTGCGGCTACTCCTACAGTTGCCTTTGTAGAAAAATCATCAAATGTGTTGGTTAATGACCCTTTCGCATTTTCATATGTATTACTAATGTTATCTATCGTGGATTGATTGTCGTCAGCCATATTATATTTATATACTATGTTTATATAAATATACGTTTACATTAGTGAATATTTTCGGATTTCTTCTTTATTTTGTAATATAGAAACATCTATGCCTATGTCACTTAATGCAGAAGCCATTCTGCTTGATCCATTTCCTTTCATGTATGTATCCCATGCAGTTTTGGGATCTACCGGAGAGGTCCAACGCTTCAATAAACTGGCATATGCGTCAAACTTATTAGAGTCGTCTTTGTTTCCTAAATATAATGCCACTTCCTTACCCGGTGGCATTGCAGGCACTACTCCTGCAGTAGTTGTATTTTCTTTGAAGAAACGTTGTGATCTTACTAATTTGCCATCTAAATATGAATCGACAAACTGATTATCCATACTTATTATGATATTTACCCACTTTTGAAGGGGGAAATTATTAGTGATCATCATAGTTTCGTTAGTATCATCGTTCATATAAACGTCTAGTTTTAATGTTGGAGAATGTTTATCTAAATATAATCTAAACTGTTTATCTCTTGATAAAATAGTTTTATCAACATTATTGTCCCAAGTATTTACATAAATCCATACTGAATGACCGAAACGTGTATTATTCGGTTGGGATATTTTCTTTATAGGAGGTATTTGTGTTAATAAACTGGCGGTTTTAACCAATTGCGTAGCACTGTCACTATAATACGCATATAATATGTATAACAAAACAATAATTACTACAATTAAAACGATGGTGGTTGTCTCCATTCTATATATTTATACCTCTATAAAATATTCGTAGGTGGGTTCTGTTTTACAAGTAAATTATAAGAGTTGGCTATTTGTGCTCGGGTTTGATTTCCTATGTAATACTCTACATTACATATGGCACCATCTATGCCATCGGTCGAACCAACCACAATTAAATCGTCAGGAGAATATTTTGGTAGCATTTTAATATTAAATGAAAATGTTTTCTCTAAAACACCATTTACAAATAAATCGGCTGAATCAGACCGATAATTAAATACAAACTGGTTCCATTTTTGCGTATCGATTTCTACTGTATATCCCTTATCTACCCCAACATTTGTAAAATAGATATGTAATGTATCCTTCGCATCAAATTCGGTCTTTTTTTTATATGTTATTTTTGGAACCCCATTGCCGTAATTGAAAATTGGGGTTTCTTTCGCATATGCAATAGTATTTTCGGAATGGTTATTTACCATTATCCACATAGATAGACTATAATTATTACGATATACTATGGGAGAGTTAGGGTCATCCGTTTCTTGGGTAAACCGCAAATCATAACTAGTTGCGATTGGATTTTCAATATCTAAAAACACGGTATCTTTAAGCAATGGAATACTCTGTTTTAAGGACACTTTCGATATAAGTATCGGGACATATTTGTATAAAAGGATTAATGCTATTTCAGTCATAAACAAATAATAAACAACATTGGTAGTTAATTCAAATTCGCGCTTGATATAATTATAAAAATCGATAATTAAACATGGTATGTAAAAAATTAAATGAACGAAAAACCCAACCCAGCCTTCACTTCTTTTCAAATAATGACTATAAAAGTAAAATATAATTGCTAATCCAACAAAAAATCCGAGTGTTATAATTCCCGATAGCAAATAATTAAATATCGAATATGTCGAATCAGCAGCAGTAAAATAAAAATATAGTACTGACCCAAACACTGCCAAGATAGTTCCTATAATTAGTCCCGTATAGTACAAATTACTCATTGATTCTTTTCCTAAAAAAACACTGGGTATTAGTATTGACAATCCAATAACTAACGGGAATATGTAATTATTATATTTACTTGTTAATGATTTACTATCATTCGACGATTGAACCAACGTCCATATCAAATATATGATAAATAATAACGATACTATATACTTTCCTATTACTGTATTTTCCATATTTTGAATATTATATATTTATTACATATAATATTGTATCATGTTCTCAATTATAGGTTTTCCATTGTTGTTTTTTTACCATGACATTCGCGACACATAGCGACTAAATTATCTACGTGGTTACTTCCGCCATATTCAAGTCTAGTTATATGATCTACTTCAAACCAAGCAGTTAATTGTGACTGACAATCTCCACATTTCCAATTTTGTCTCGATGCTACAAATTTCTTTTTCGTTTCACTTACAGAACGTTTTGTTGTTTTTTTACCCGAATTCATAATTCTATCTTCTGAAACTTGGGTTTGATTTGACATTGGCAATATAGGGAGATGACTACTGTCTGACATAAATCCTTGTTTTGAGGTAAAATCCAAAATTGGCGAAATCATATTAGATGTATTTTTATCTATAGGTAAGTACTTTATATATTCATTTGAAGTTGTCACTATTTCTCTAGCACGCAATGGATTACGTTTGAATAATATATAGAGAGTAAGTGCACCAAATGCGATTCCGGCCATTTGATAATATTTCTTCCATGAAACTAACATAGCCATGTATTTACCGTCAGTGTAAATATTACCCATTAAAAATCCTGCTATTAATATTATCACCAATTCAAATCGCATTATTTTATTGTTTCTTCTTATATTGTCTGTATACATTTTCATTCATTACACTATTCATAATAGAGATAAATCAAAAATACACATGTCAATATTACTGCTAAATGTATATAATGTTTTTTGAGATTTAGTTTTTCACTCAAACGCACTGGTTTTGGCTTATACTCGTTTCGATAATTATCTAATGCTTGTGGTAACGTTATTTCTTTTTTTCCTAACAACACATTGAATTTATTGTGAATAAAATGCACCCATCTCACAAACGAGTCACGATTATCCAAATAAGGAGACACTGGATACCTATCTAACATTTCACTAAACTTGTTTCCCATTTCTTCTATAGGTATAAATAACGGCATATTTTGGATAAAATCATAATATTTTCGTTTTGTAACATCATTTGGAGTTTTGGGGTAAGATTCGGCTATCGTATGTAAAAAAAACCAATAGTGAGGCCCCCATATATCCGGGTCGAAAATCATTTCGTATAAACGTTAGTAATATTTATTTTCTACAAATCGAACATCAATGGGCTAACCTACATTTTCAACGCGAACAAATTGTATTTTTGAAAAAAGGGTGTAAAGATTATCCGGTAGGGTATACAAGAATATGGCAGATAATTATTGTAATAACTGTGGAAAAAGAGGACATAACTATAATCAATGCAAATTACCCATTACCAGTTTAGGAATTATTTTATATCGTAAAGACATTCGCGCCAACAATATTGAATATTTAATGATTCGTAGGAAAGACACTCTTGGATTCATTGATTTTATGAGAGGTAAATATTCCCCAACCAATAAGGATTATATTATGAATATGCTGACACAAATGACAAAGTATGAAAAAGACCAACTAATACACTGGTCGTTTAATGATATTTGGACTGGTATATGGGGGGAAAATAGTATATCGAACCAATACAAATCCGAAGAAAATACTTCTAGAATCAAATTTACTCAACTTCGAAATGGAATACATGATAAAATTGGCACATACACATTAAATGATCTTATTAATAAAAGCAATACTATATCGACCTGGGATGAACCGGAATGGGGATTTCCAAAAGGAAGACGCAACTTTAATGAAAACGACATTGATTGTGCTGTTAGAGAATTTACAGAAGAGACGGGATTTGATAAATCTAATATTCAAATTATTTCGAATATTATTCCATTTGACGAAATTTTTACAGGTTCAAATTATAAGTCATATAAACATAAATATTTTGTAACCTATATCGATTACGACAAATCGATGAAGATGGATAATTATGAATTATCGGAAGTTAGTAAAATGGAATGGAAAACGTTTGATGGATGTATAGAATCCATACGAAGTTATAATTTAGAAAAACAAAATATGCTAACTAAAATACATAATATGCTGACCAATAATATTACGCTATTGGCATATTAGTCATATCGACAAAATATATATATATGCAAATTTATATATATATATTTTAAAAACCAAATAGTATTATGAGTGATACAAAGAAAAACAAAGATATACCTAAAAATACTACTCGTAAACGATGCCCTACTGGGGAACGACGTGATAAAATTACAAATAAGTGCGTTCCAAATAAGACTAAGGTTGACTTTGTACCAACTTCATCGCAAGATGTTGCAAGATTGAATGAACTAACCGAATTATTTAAGAAACGACAATTAAAAACAGGTGATTTACGAAACATGGTTTCTGATTTAATTGGTGAAGAACGAAATCTTCATAAAAACGAAGTAAATGGTATACGTTTATCAAATGATCTAATTCACTACATTGTATTCCTGGAAAATACACAACGTAATTCATCATCAAATGGAACCGACATTGAAACCAAACCATCACCCGATACAGAACCTACTGTCGAAACCAAACCATCACCCGAAACAGAACCTACCGTCGAAACAAAATCATCACCCGATACAGAACCTACCGTCGAAACAAAATCATCACCCGATACAGAACCTACCGTCGAAACAAAATCATCACCTGATACGAAATCTACAGTTGAAGCCCCTATAGAAAAAGAACCGACTACTGTGGATAAATTACCTAATATGGAAATCAACATATCAGACGACGTCCAGGAGTTACAAGACAAAATAGGTATAGAACCTGAAGACATGGATTCAAAAGAATATAATGAATTCCTGTTTAACAAAGAGAAAATAGAACATGAAAATAGTAAGATAGAAAATACCTATGATTTCCTTTACCCCGACATAAACGACCCGGACTTCAGTAGAAAAATCGCATTACATAAAGAATTTAATGATACTCAATATGACGGCACAATTAAAGATATTAAAAAACAATCTGAATTATTATGTAACGCAGATTTCGAGTTGTTACCACATCAAATGTTTGTTAAAAATTTTCTTTCGTTACAAACTCCATATAATTCATTATTATTATACCATGGATTAGGTACAGGAAAGACATGTAGTGCTATTGGAATCGCAGAAGAAATGCGCTCTTTCATGAAACAGGTTGGTGTGGCACAAAAAATACTTATTGTCGCATCTCCTAACGTTCAGAATAATTTTCGACTTCAATTATTCGATGAACGGAAATTAAAACTAGATGGCGAAATATGGAATATAGATTCATGTGTTGGAAATTCACTTTTAAAGGAAGTGAACCCAACAAATTTAAAGGGTATCACGAAAGAGAAAATTATTTCATTTGTCAACTCCATTATTAATAAATATTATTCATTTGTTGGTTACACTGAATTGGCGCATTATATACAAAAGAAAACTTCTATTCCAGAGGGCGTTTCCTATACGCAACAACAGCGTAAACAATTCAAACGCAAGCGCATTAAGAAGTACTTTGACAATCGTTTGATTATTATTGATGAAGTACATAATATTCGACAAGGTGATGATAATAAGGACAAAAAAAAAACATCTAGTTTGTTACTCAAGTTATGCCGATATACGAATAATATGCGATTTCTATTATTATCGGCAACGCCAATGTATAACAGTTATAAAGAAATAATTTGGCTAACTAATCTAATGAATGCGAATGATGGACGAAGTGTTATATCTGAATCAGACATATTTGATAAGAACGGCAAATTCATAATACAAGCGGAAGATAGTCAACTCGAGGGAGGGAGAGAACTATTAATGCGAAAACTAACTGGATATGTATCATTTGTAAGAGGAGAAAATCCATATTCGTTTCCATACCGTATTTATCCCGAGACGTTTGATACTACCCGCGCATTAGATATAGATAACTATCCTTCGAAACAAATGAATGGAAAAGAGATTGAAACCCCATTACAACATATACCGATATATACTACTGATATTGGCGAATACCAATCAAATGGGTATAAGTTTATTATTGATACGCTCTTTATGAATAAAAAGACCAGCATTAAGGTGGACTCTATGACACAATTACCCACATTTGCTAATATGGAGTCATTTGGGTATACACAATTGGAACGTCCACTGCAATCACTCGATATAGTCTATCCGAATACGGAATTAGACAATGTGATAAATAACATCAAAAATACAATGAACCCCGAAGACATTGTCAAACGAATGGTGGGTAAAAATGGTCTTATGAATGTAGTAACTTACCAAACTACGGATAATAGTAGACACAACTTCGCATACAAACCCAGTACACTTGAAAAATATGGTCGCATTTTCAGTCCTTCTAATATCTCAAAATATAGTGGAAAAATATCTTCAATATGCAAGACAATAATTAATTCCACCGGTGTCGTCATTGTGTATTCACAGTATATTGATGGTGGTGTAGTGCCATTCGCACTAGCATTGGAAGAAATGGGGTTTTCTAGATATGGAAGTGCATATAATACCAAATCATTATTTTCAGAACCACCTACAGAACCAATTGATTCACTATCGATGAAACCGAAATCAACGTTTACGAATATTGACGAATTTAAACCCGCAAAATACGTTATGATTACGGGCGATAAACTTTTTTCACCTGATAATTTGTCCGATATTAAATACATTACAAATCCTGAAAATAAAAATGGTGAAAATGTAAAAGTTATACTAATTACAAAGGCGGCCGCAGAAGGACTCGATTTCAAAAATGTTAGACAAGTACATATCATGGAGCCATGGTACAATATGAATAGACCCGAACAAATTATCGGTAGAGGCGTTCGTAATTTAAGTCATTGTGGGTTACCATTTGAACAACGCAATGTTGAAATATATTTACACGGTACTACACCTTCAAATGATACCGAACATGCCGACTTGTATGTGTATCGATTCGCCGAGAAAAAGGCATCTTTAATTGGAAACGTAACTCGATTAATGAAAGAAATATCAGTTGATTGTCAGTTAAATATCGGTCAAACAAACTTTACTATCGACCAATTACTAGAAGAAGCCGGAAATCAAGATATTACTATCAAACTTTCTAGTAACCCGAAAGAAGATACTCCTTTTAAAATTGGCGATAAACCGTTTACTGCTATTTGCGATTATATGGAAGACTGTAATTTTAAATGTTATCCCAATGCAACTATTAACTCGGACGACGTTACACAAAATACATATAGTGAGGAATACGCGCGTATTGGCTTTTCATCAATTGTCAAGCGCATAAGACAATTATTTAAAGAGCAGTTTTTTTATAAACGAGACGATTTTATTAATTCTATTAATGTTGTTAAGAAATTTCCAAAAGAACAAATTGATTTCGCTATCACGCGATTTGTTGGTAATAAAAATGAAATTATTGTAGATAAGTACGGAAGAAACGGCTATCTAATCAATAAAGGCGAATATTATGTATTTCAACCTATGGAAATTACGGATGAATATACATCCCTTATTGAACGATCTATTCCAATACCATATAAACGTAAATCACTCGAACTTGAACTACCAACTAAAACAATGTCAAATAACACAATCATAGAGCAAGAGATGGATAATATTATAGAAGAGAAGAAATCCTATTCTGAAATAATATCGACGCTAACCCAAAATATTCTTTCTGCTACTCTAGATATAAACACACAGATTAACGATGACGGTAATGATACTGAAATTACGCCCATCCCTAGTAAAAAACGAAAAATCAAAGAGATTGTCAATTGGTATAATAGTTACCGGAAAGTAACGCACATTTTACAAGCCAACGATTTTACCGAATCACAAATATATGATTTCATCATAGAACATTATATTGATACATTATCAATAGTTGATAAGGTTACCGTGATTAACCACATTTTTAAATCTGATACACAACTTTCCAACGACGAAAAAATCATTAAATCATATTTCCAAAGATACATAAATGATACGGATAATGTCATTATTCTCTTTGACATTTCATCTGACAGTACCGAGCGTATTCAAATATATACATTTAATGCCGATCATTCACCCATATGGAGTAAGGTCGAACGAGATACTCGTATACAATATAAGAACGAAATAAACAACTTTGTAGTAACCAACCACTCTAACGTACATACTTCTATATATGGATTTATGGCAGCGGATAAGAAAAATAATATAGTATTCAAGACACGCGAAAACAATACAACCGGATCGGGATTTAACTGTAGTTCAAAAGATGCAATTATTAAAAAAATTAATAAATTACCAATTACGCTTATTGCGGATTCGACAGGAATAACGGAACATCAATATTGTATTTTATATGAATTATTGTTTCGTAAGTTAAATAGAGATAATTATAAACAAAAACGATGGTTATTTGATATGGTTTCTTATGATAAAGATAGTAAACGCAACACATTCTTTTGTTATCCTACTCGGTAATCCGACCATCCAAATAGAAAATTGAATTTGCTATATTTTATTATGAAACTACATAAAACATAATATCTTACTATATTAGTGAATAGCATGAATAAAACCAATGAAAAAACTACCTCCAATGTTTATAATCTTGAAATGATTACTACAAAAGTATTCTTATCAATAGATCAAGTCGGACAAAACATAAAACGGAATTTAGAACGAAGTATATCCAATAATGTAGAAGGCAAGTGTATCCAAGAAGGGTATATTAAACCGAACTCTGTACGCGTTGTTAGTTATTCAGCGGGTACAGTGAATAATGACAATATAGTATTTCAGACTGTATTTGAATGTATGGTATGTCATCCAGTAGAAGGGCTCGATGTTGAATGTGTTATTAAAACGGTAACCAAGGCTGGTATACATGCCGAAGTTAACGATAAAGATGGTAATTCACCTATAACTATCTTTATCGCAAGAGATCATCATTTCAATAACAAATCTTTCTCTAATATTAAAGAAAATGATACAATTAAGGCTACTATTATCGGAATTCGTTTCGAATTGAACGACCCATATATTTGCGCCATTGGTACATTATTTAACAATAATCTAACCAAACCACCAAAAAATCAATTGCGCATTGACGAATAGCCAATCATTTAGTATATTCGCTTTATTGTGAAAATAAATTTAAGTTTACATGATATAGAAATATAATATGGTTAATTTTTTTATTCGAAATGGAATTAATCGCCGAATTGTACCTTCACTTGATTCTCCACAGTCCAGTCAACCTAAATCGGTGAATAATAAACCTCCACCATCACAACTTGTATTTACGGTGCACGCAAATAATACTCAATCCACAATTTCTGAAAATGTATTTATTCGTTCTAATAATACAAAACCTATTGAATCAATTGATGATAAAATACATTTTAATTCTCATATAAAACAATGTGAAAAAGAAACTCATGTGAAGTCAGAGGATGAAAAAGAAACTCATGTGAAGTCAGAGGATGAAAAAGAAACTCATGTGAAGTCAGAGGATGAAAAAGAAACTGATGTGAAGTCAGAGGATGAAAAAGAAACTCATGTGAAGTCAGAGGATGAAAAAGAAACTCATGTGAAGTCAGAGGATGAAGAAGAAACCCATGTGAAGTCAGAGGATGAAGAAGAAACCCATGTGAAGTCAGAGGATGAAGAAGAACCGGATGTGAAGTCAGAGGATGAAGAAGAACCGGATGTGAAGTCAGAGGATGAAGAAGAAACCCATGTGAAGTCAGAGGATGAAGAAGAACCGGATGTGAAGTCAGAGGATGAAGAAGAAACCCATGTGAA
>Ga0209533_1001049_pt1 | contig 26103 bp, 36 predicted proteins | sample COG_04_FD_184748 | JGI IMG/M metagenome (GOLD analysis project Ga0209533, IMG submission 184748) | Pelagic Microbial community sample from North Sea - COGITO 998_met_04 (SPAdes) (version 2) | ecosystem: Environmental > Aquatic > Marine > Neritic zone/Coastal water | place: Helgoland, sampling...
TTTTTTTTGTAGCACTTGATAAAGCCATAATGTTATATTAAAAGTCCATATTGTAGTCCATAGTAGCACCATCGAATCCTCTGGTCATACGACTTGTACCACCATCAAATCCACTACCATCAACATTTGTATCTTCTGTATCTTCTGCCATACCAGAACCAGTATCAGATGATTCCCCTTGTGGGTCTGCATCTGTATCTTCTGCATCTTCTTCAACATTTAATGTTGAATCTGCACCATCCATACCACCAGCATCAATATCTGGCACTTCTTCGTTGTCATATATTGAGAAAATATCTTGACCAGCACCATACACATCAGAGATAAGTTCTGTTGATGTATCTAATGTAGTTTTAACAACATCTTCTGTTAAATCTCTAACTCTACCAATAGTACGACCTACTTTGGATTCTGGTTTCTTCTTTAATATATAGTAAGCACCTATTAAAGCACCACCTACTACTAAAGGATTTTTAAGTAATTTGTCCATTTTAATTTAATTTAGTTAATAATTACCACTTATTTAATGGGCATCTTTCGATGTGATTCCCTCTTTTATACACTTTTGTTTTTGCCTTAACAAAGCACCCACATTTTTTGCAAGTACCAGTTAATTTAAAGTAACTATCACAAGGATAGTATTCTTCGTTTCCCTTGCACATTTCAAGCCTATATTTAGCTTCACTTGGTTTTACAAACTCTATTAGAGCCATAATTTTTATATTGATTCATAAAACGCTAAAGTAATATAATTTGGTGTTTCAACGAAATTATAGCCTAAAGCCTCATATAAATTTGAATCCTCTATATATTCAGCTATTGTATCAGCAGTTTCTTGTCCAAAATATCCATCAATTTGTAAATCAAAATATTCTGAATTATATAAAAATTCTTGAACATCTTTTACTTTTTGGTCAAACTCACATCCACCATCAACTCCATCTGAACAAAGTGGGTTTGGGTATATAGGAAACTCATTATTCCCATTTGAACCTTTTTTATCAGATGAATTACTTAAATTCTTCCAAACTAAATATCCAATTCCAGCAGTTGCTAATCCAATAGCTATTTTAAATTCTTTTCTCATACTACTTTTTATTTAATTTAATTATAGAATATGTGAAAATCATTGCAGCTACACCTAATGCACTAATAGAGTAAACTATTAATTTTTTATTAGTTTCTAACGCTTTTTCTCTATAAGCAATATCTTCTTTTATAATCTCCAGTCTTTCTGAATATTCAAGACCGATAGCTGCTAATTCTTGTGCCAATAATTTTTGTGAGCTTTTAGCAGACATAATACTATCAGCCATATTTGCTTGCTTCTGTGCAGTATCAAATATTTGTACAATACCAACAATAGCTGCACCAATAGCTATTACTTGACCTATTACTGGGACTGCTGCTGCAAATCCAGTAGCAGTAGCTGGAACTGCTGCCGTACCAAGTAATCCACCACCAGCAGCAATACCACCAGCAGCACCTCCAGTATCAATTAGAGATACATTTAATTGAGCATTAGCATTAATTAAACCTATTTGCTCATTGCTATTTGTTTGAGTAATTCCAGTACCTCCAGTACCTCCACCCATTTCTTCTTCATCTTCCATTACTTAACGAATTTTGTTACAACTAAAATCATTCCTAATGCACCTACACCAATTATAGAACCTAATGCAGTATTTGAAATACCCTCTGGTCTTTTATCTAAAGCTGCTTGTTGTGCTGCTAAAATAGCTTCCCAACTTGCAATAGATGATTCTTCTAAACAAGTGTTATAATTAACACCATCTTGATATAGTGTAACTCTTGAAAAGTAATCTCGTACTCTACTCCACTTGTATTTATCGATTTTAGCGTTCTTTGCCGAAGCACCTCCTAATCCACCAGCAGCATTTAATCTACGTACTGCTCTTTGATATTCAGATTCTATCATTAAAACTGCACTCTCTAATACTTCACAATTTGCAGTTGCTCTTGCATCAGCAGCAGAAACTGCACTTCCTTTACCTTTATAGTTTGTAGCGTTATTCCAAAGACCAAATCCATTAGTTATATTTGCACATTTATAACCATATGAAGTTTCGTCAGTTCTTGAAAAACCCCACTTCCATAATATGTTATTAGCAAGTTGATTTCCTTTAGCTTCTTGTCGGCTTTTACACCAACTTGTACCAGAATTACCAGCGTTGTCTTTGGCTTCTGAAATTTGAAAGTTTATATCTACATTTGGGAATCCGTATGGCATAACTAAATTGTTTTATATTCTATCGTTACTTTTTTTTCTTCTAATAATTCTTGTATGATTCTTAAATAAACTCTTGTATATGCTTGTGTAGATTTCCCTATCCAACCATTCTCTATAAGAGCATTATTTTCTTGACTATCTCCAAGTAGTAAGCATCCACCAGTATCTTCATCTGTATTTCCACAATGAATTAAAACATACTTAAAATTAGGCACATCTTTAACTTCTAACATTCCTTTATGAATGTCTGGAAATCTATTAGAATATCGAGAGTGAAAACCACCCTCATCTCTTATACCTAATTTATAAGTACCCTCTGGTATTCGAGTTTCTCCAAATACTTTCATATCTCTTTTCTCATCTTCCAGAGTATAACACAAAAAATCTAATCCACGATTTGTTTCAACAAATAGTAAACCATTTGTGCTATCACTTTGACTGCTATATCTTAATACAACTAACCTCATTACCAAGAATCTTGAAAACCTCCATTAAAATTTTTACTGGCATCATTATTTACTGGAACTGGTTGAGTTCCCAAAGCATCAGACACATAACTTCCTAAATCATTTAATTGCTGATTAAAATCTTGTCCAAAATCATCAAATTCGGTTCTTTTAACAAAATCATTGTTTAAAGTGTCCATATCGTAATCTGCTTGTGTTAAATATAAATCTAAATCAGATGTATTAGCTTTTGTAGATAATAAATCGGTAAACTCTCCAATTCCTTTTTCGGTAGCATTAATTCTTCCATCTAATGAACCTATACTATTTTGATTCTCGCTAATAAAACCAGCTAATTGGTCAGTAGAAGTAGTTACTCTATTGCTTAAAGTATTTTGAGCCATTTGATTTAATGTATCTGCCTCAGTGTTTGACGTAATTCTATTATCTAAATCGGTAATAGTACCCATATCAAATCCATCTAAATCTTCACTTATAGTATCTACGTTGCTCTGTAATCCATCAACTTGAGTTTTAGTAGCAAATGTATCTAAACTATCTTGAACACCACCTATTGTTGTTCCTAATCCATCAACTTGTTCTTTAGTAGCAAATGTTCCTAAAGTGCTTTCAATACCTCCTATCGTGCTTCCTAATCCATCAACTTGCGTTTTAGTAGCAAATGTATCTAAGCTACCTTGAAAAGTTCCTACCGATTCGGTTAAGGTATCTATTGATTCTTCATAGGTTTCTAAATCAGCAGCAGTTAGGAAATCTCCAGCATCTTGTTTTGATGTGTCTAATTGGGCAAGAAATTCTGTGTTAATACCTATATTACTATCTGATTCTTCTAAATCTCCAGTAATAGTAATAATATCTTCTTGCAACTCATCTATTTGTTCGTTTAGAGAATCAATAGCTTCTGCATTATCATTTTCTGTTTCAGTATTGGTATCAGTATCATTACCACCAGAATTAGTATCTTCATCCAATTTACCCTCTCCAGTATCAGAAAATTTACTAAAACGATAAGCAGCAAATAACAATAATCCACCTACTAAATATCCACCTAAGTTTTTCATAATCTATTTGTTTAAAAATGTTGTTAATGCAAGAGTACCTAAAGCTAAACCTCCAATTAATACTGGGCTTACAACATTGGTTTGTTCTTTTGTTTTATTATCGTCTAATTTATTTTGGTATTCTTCACTTTCTATAAATTCAGTAATTCTGTCTAATCGCTCAATAAGTGTACCTAAAGGATTTTCTGTATCTATTCCCTCTCCAGATGCGTTTGCAAATTCTTCTTTATACCCAACCTTTTTTTCTAAAGCATCAACTAAACTTTCAAACTCACTATAACTGCTTTTCCAAGAATCTAATTTAAGTTTAAGTTCATCTATTTCTACATCCTTATCTGCTACCTCTTTATCTTTAAGTTCTATTCTGTTGTATAACCAGTTTTTATCATCCTCTAAAGTATTGATAATGTTATTTTGATTTACTAACTGGTCTTTAAGGAACGATATATCTTTTAAGTAGGCTTCGTAATCTCCATACTTTTTAAGTTCTTCTGCACCCTTTAAATCTAATGCTCTTAAAGATTCTTGAAACTTCTTTTGCTTTAAGTTTTCGCCTCCAGCAATGTTATACATTTCTCCTATGTTATCAATATCGTTATCTGATTTTGAGTTCATAAATAATTTTTCATCTACAACTTCTTTATGTATCGATGCAAAATTAGAATATGCAGAATCCATTAATGTTTCAGTAGATGCAATTTTTTCATTCAATGAATCTCTTTCTGATTGTGCAGTTTTTAATTTGCCTAATCGCTTAGTTTCATAATTAGAAAAGTTTGAAAACTTATTATTAATCTTCTGCTCTAATTCTTTTAACTTATTTATATAATCTTCTTTACTAATTACATCAAGTCTTAACCTATCTTTTAAAGGGTTAGAATCTTCTAATTTAGAAATGTGCTTGTTTTTAGTTTCTACATCTTTTAATATAGAATCCATATCAGATTTAATTTTCTCTAAATGCTTCTGTGAATCTCCAAAAGTAACCACATCAATATTTAACATATCTCGTACATCAAACATAAGTTTATCCATAAATGCTTGTTCTTTCATTATGGAATTTACATCAAATTCAAGATTAAATACTTCTTGCTCTTTAGCAATCAATACTTTTTCTTCACTTTCAGTAGGAATACCAGACTGCTTCATAAGATTTAACCTATCCTCAATTTCTGCCAACTCCCCATCTTTCTGCTTTATCGCTTTATCTCTAAATTGTAGAAACGATAATGCACTTTTAGAAGTGTCTTTGATGTCCTTATATATGTTTGGGTTGTAGTTCATTATTTAGATTTGATGAGTTTAAATGCACCTAAAGATAAAATTACTATACCAGCACCCCAAAGTATTTTTTTAGTGTTATCGTTTAATTCAAAAGTAGTTTCTTTACCAGTTACATTGAGCATCTTTCTTTTCATTGGTTTACCTTTAAATTGTTTAAATCCTCTTGAAACTCCAATCGTTTTACCAGCAAAATTCATATATACATTTGGGATTGAACCTCCAGCAAATTGTGGCACATATTGTTGTGTCATAAAATTAGTATTGTCAGCTAAACCATCTGGTATATTTTCAGCATTAGGAATAGTAGAAGCAGAATTTACTCCAGCTTCATAACCATAGTTATCAGACAAGAAAGATTCTAATCTACTCATACTCGTACTTAGGTTTGCTAAGAATTCCTCGTAGGCTGCAATATCATTTTGATAAGTTTGAAATTGAGCCTCTGCTGCTGCTTCCATTTCATCTAAAAGAGCATACGCTGCATCAAGTTGTTCTGATGTAGCACCAGAACCAGATTCAGAAGCATCTAATTGCCCTTGTAAAGATATTATTTCAGCGTTTAATCCCACTAACTGATTTTCCAAACCAGCAATAGTATCTGCTTGACCAGTATCTTGAATCATACCCTCTAAAGCAGTAGCTACTGCTGCATTAGAAAGAGCAGTTGCTTCTGCTGGAGTTAATAATCCATTTTCAGATATATATTGAGTGATGGCTTGACTTACTGCTTGGTTAAACTGAGATGTAGTCATCATTACATCAGTTGATGGTACTAAATTATTTTCAGCTATATAATTTGCTATGTAAGTGTCTAATTCGGCTTGTGTTACTGGAATACCAAGTGCTGACAATTCATCTATTGCATTATCTGCTGCTTCTTGTAATGCTTGGTTATATTCAGCAGTTGTCATACTAACATCTGAAGTTTCCTCTAAGCCATCTTGTTGTGCCTCTAAATTATTGTAAGTAGATACTAAAGTATTATAAGAATTAACTAATAATGCTACATCTGTTTGTGCATCTCCAGATTGAGTTGGTGCAGTACCACCAGTAGGTGGTGTTGCAGTAAGTGTACTTAAAGCAGCCTCTATGTTATCTAAAATAGCCTCTAAATCAGCTAATTGATTTGAATAACTACCAGTATAACTACCATCTTGATTTAAACCATCAAGTAGATTCTCTATTGATGCTTGTGCAGCAGTTAAATCTTGATTTGCTTGTTGTAAATCATCACTTATTTCCCCATAATCAGAAGTGCTATTTGCATAGTTTGATATAGTTTCTAAAGCATTATTTATAGCAGTTATATAAGAAGAACCAGACTGACCATTAGGTGCATCTAATAATTGACTTGATACTGCATTTAATACTGATGGGTCGTGATTACCATCCTCTGCACTTGATACTGCATTGCTTATTGTTTGTAATAAACCATCTGTACCTAAGATTGAGTTTAATTGGTTATTTGCTTCTTCTAATTGATTTTCTAAAACATCAACATTTCCACCAGTAGCAACTGCTTCTTCGTATGCAGTTTGTAGGTTTTGAATAAGCAGAATGGTATCATCAATTAAATCTCCGTATTCTCCATCTAATGCAGCTAAACCACCAATTAAATCTGAATTATCAGCATTACCAGTTTGGTTTGTATCTAAATCATAAGTTCTACAAGAATCTGGTAATTGTTGAGTTGCTAAAGGATTGTAATTATCATAATCTGGATTCATACAACCATATACAACTTTATCTGGTTCAGATGGTTCTGATGGTTCAACTGGTTCTACACCTCCATCATTATCTCTACAATGTTCTTCTATAATGTATTGTAAAATAAATTGTGATAATGCTTCAAACGATGGGATTCCTAATTCTGATTGGATTCCAGCTTCATCTTCAAAACCCATACTCATCATTACTTGACCAATATCTTGTTGGTCTGCTCTTGGTAATGGTGCTGCACCTACCGATGGTAGTGTTATAGGTAAATCTATTATAGAACAATCTCTACCACTTTGTACCCAAACTAACTCTGCAACTTGTTCTGCTGCTGCTAATTGTTCAGCAGTTTGTGGTGTGCCAATTCCACCAGAATTATTACCCTCATAAACATTTCCTAAATATGTTTCGGCAGTACCTCCTATTACGCCAATTAAAGTAGATAAGTCTTGTCCAGAAATAGGTCTGACATCGGCTCTATCCTTTATAGTTACCATACTATTACTTCCAAACTTTACTATCTGGGCAATAGTATAAGCATCACTCCCCACCTCTACAACTACTTCATCTGTCTGCAAAGCAGCTACTACATCTGGATTTGCAATAAAATTTTGGTCTGCACCTCCAAACATAGGTGTTTGAGTAAAAACTTGTGATGCTTTTAAATCAGCAACAAATCCATCTCCATCTGCGTTGTAATAATTGTTTTTTGCCATAATTTACTTCTTAAAAATTATTAAACCTAATATTGCTAATAGGAGTAATTTTTCTGTTTTTTTATTGTTTTTAAATCCACTAAAATTTGAGTAAGCCTCTATTAAATCTTTATCTTCTTGTTTTGTAAGTTCTTTTCCTTGACCTATTTCTAGTTCTTTTATTTCTTCGTAGTTTAAAATACCTACTGAATCATAATACAACGTAAGTTCTAAAAACTCCCCAGCTAACATATTTATAGTTGCAAATGTTTGTCCATCCAAAACAATATCAGAAAAGTTGTTTAATACTGCTTGTGGTTGGTATGGGCTAATAACATTCGTTTGTGGTAATTTTTGTTCGTTCCCATCTGAATCATAAGATTCAAATGTAACTGGTTGCCCAACTTGTGCTATATTGTTAGAATACTTTTTTATATTTTTTATAAATAAGTCTTGATTTAATAATGAGTTTACAAACTCTGCATAGCCATCATTATCAGTAGTAGATAAATCCCTTACTTCTATAAAAACATTCCATCCGTCTGGATGAATTAAAGGAAAACCAAAAGGAAAACCAAAACCTTGAAAAGAAGTTTGTGGGAACAAACCACCAGTTGTTATTTCAAATGATTGTGCAACATAATTGCTACCTAATGCAAATGAATATTGAGAGGGATTTACATAGCAAACACCACCATTATAGTAAATCTCTGCACCCATAGCACTTGCATTTGCCAAACCATTACCAAGTCCAGATGCTGATAGTGCTTCCATTAATCTAAGAAAAAAAGAATCAATGGGTTCGCCTATATTAGTAGTTAATGTAGTTAAAATACCAGAACCAGTAGAACCTAATAATTCACAAGCTAATGCTGCTGAAAAAGAAAAAGGTAGTGTAACTCCATCATTTACCCAAATGTTTCCATCTGCATCTAAAAAATTATTACCCCAGTTATCTGTGGTCATAATACACTTTCTTTTTATTCTATTGTTGTCAAAAAACTTAATATTATTAAAACCATCTCCAGTATAAAATAATTTAACATCAATATCAAGACAAGATAAATTTTTAACTTGTATGGTAACACTCTCATCATCTATCATAGTAGCAGTTGGTAAATACTTACCAAACACTCTACCTTTACCATATTCTACATCTGTAACTTGTCTTTCTGCCTCTAAAATAAAAGGTGTACTCTTTTGTTTTGCCTTTTGCTTGTCAATCTTTTGATTTTCAAACAAAGCAAACCCAAAATCATCTTTTAAGCCCTTAGAAGCGTTTTTCATACTATTGTGTACAAATTATATCAGCAAGTGCAGAAGCACCCCCAGAAGTTACTACAATGCCCTCTAATGCAGTATTAGAAGTTATAGTAGTTATATCGCCTTGACTTAATGTTATTGCTGATGAAGCAACTCCATTAACAACTAAATCCCCAGTAATTGTAATACTCTGTGCAGAAGCACTATTATTTTTTACTGAAATATGTGTAATACCATCTAATCTATCTAAAGAAAATGTAGTATTGCTTATTTGTTTTGTAAATACCTTTCCCATATTAATTTTGTTTTGCTATAATTCTCATTAATGCCTCATCGTTAAAAACTTCGCCAAACTTCATATTTTTAATGATTTTACCATCGTTAGTATAAGCAGTTACTGATACATCTTTTCTTTTTGGTTTTGGCTCAAAAATAGATAATATCAATTTCAATTCTGTTTCTGGTATATCTTTTTCTTCTGCTATATCATTTATTAGATTAGCTAAGAAAATAGGTATTTGTGGTGTTATCCCAAATAAATCTTTCCAAGCTGGATAAACTTTTGAAATAGGTATATGGTCTAATTCCGTTTTCCAACTTTTCATACCAAAAAACTCTGGTCTGCCATTATGGTATTTAACCAAGTATTGCACATCGTTTGTTTTTTCGCTAATCGAAAGGGTTTCAATCCCACCGATTAAAATTTTCCTTGACTTTTTTTCAATCATATTCATTGTTGGTTGTTTTTATTTACAATCCCCTCCAGATTTTTCACTTGAAATAAGACCAGCAGCATTGAATGTAGATAGGTATGTAATCTCTATCGTTTCAAATACTGATGCTTCGGCAGTTATAGTTCCTCTGATTGTAAAATCTAAAGAACCTAACAATTCAGCAGCACCTAATGCAAGTAGGTTAGCATCTTGGGTAAAATCAAAATCTACATTTAAAATAGTTTCTGACTTTTTACCTAAAAGTTGCTCAAAATCTGTTGATACTTGACCAATCAAATCTCCCTCTGCATACAAGTCCATATCTACTTTCTTTATAGTTACTTCACTATTGGAATTGTTGATTAATGTTAAATTCAAAGGTAAGGAAAATTCTGAAATAGATTCACCTTGCGTATAAACTTGAACTGCCTCTAACAAAGCACCCTCCCAATCTATATTACCAGCTTTTACACATATTGATTTAAGTAATTTTGCTTGTCTTATAAAATAAGCAGCTACACCTACTACACCAATAGTTAAAAATAAACCTATTACTACTTTAGTTTGCTTTTTCATATCTTTTATCTTAGTCTTAATCCTCCGTTATCCATTGCTCTACCTTGTCGCATACGATTGTTTCCATCAAAGTAACTTCCACTACCTTTAGGAAATGTAGAACCCATACCAGTAAAGTTTTTAGTTTCTGGTTTTCTTGTCATAGTGTTTTTTTGCTTTCTTGAACCACCTTTTTTACAAACACTTGCAGTTACCATAGCAAAACATTTATCACAATCTCCAGATGAGCAATTAGTTACATTTACTCTATGGTAACTTCCATCTGGACAAGTAACTTCCATAGTTCCACAATTACCAGTTGATAAACCAGTATTTTTAATAGGAACTACACTTTTCTTTGGTGCTTTTGCCATTCCTTTTGCATTACTCCAGTTAATAGGCATATTGCTTTTACCAGAAAACGAGTTTCTGCTTCCACCAACAAATCCGTTAAAATCATCAAACATAGTTTTATTGTTGAATGAACTGCAATTTGAATCTTGATTTCTATTTGTCATATCGTTTTTTTAAAATTCTACGTTTAAATCGTGTCTGTTTATAGCACCTCTTGAATTACCACCAAACTGGTTGTATTCAAAAAAGTGTTCATCAGCTATACCATATTTTTTAGTATCAACTAATGGTTTAGCATTTGACTGACCTTTAAAAGCACTAAATCTTGCTCTATTAGATTTTATACGACTTTCTAAGTTTCCACTTGCATTTGATTTATTACAAGAACAATTACTACCAGCATTTCTGCCACAAGTACATTTTTTCTTTTGTCCACTAAAATTTGAACCACATCCACATCCCATAATTATATGTTTTTTGTTACTACATCTGCTCTTACATATCCAAAAGTATTAGCAGAACTACTTAATTCAACTCTATACCAAGTGTGATTATCACTTGATAATATTTCTATTACATTTCCTATTGAGTTAGGAGAATCAACAACTACCATAATGTTATCTAATAATCCATTATTTACAAATGCACCATATCTAACATTTACATAATTACCACTTGGGTATAATGTATCTCCAACTTGTATAATGTTGTTACCCTCTGTATTGTCAAGTTCTGTTAAAGCATTTTGCTCTGCACCCTCTAAAGGGTCTAAACCATTATCTTCTACTTTTTTAGGTCTAAAAGTAAAATAAGCACCTAAACCTAATAGTAAAACACCTCCACTAATTAAAAAATATTTTGTGCTTTTTTTCATTATCTTTTTCCTCCCTTACCTTTTTAATGCAGAATAACCTTTGTAAGCATAAAATATACCCACTCCAATTACTGCAACTGGTATTAATATTCTAACAACTTTTGCACCAGTAGTAAAACCCTCTGCTACATTATCAGCTACATTTACAACTCCACAAGTTAGTTTTGAAAAAACATTTCTTATTGGTAAGTTATTTGATTGAGCAAAGTTTGAAAAGTTACAATCGTATTTACACCAATTATAATTACTTTCCCAAGCACCTTGTTTATTCCAAGCAGTAGTCCACTTTTCATTTGCTATTGTAAGACCAAATTCAGCTTTTAATCTTGTGTGCCAAATCATCCAGTCATTACAAGACCAATACTCATCAAAACCCCACCCATCGTAATCTGGTTCGCTTTGTGCAGTTATTTCTGCACCATAATCATAGTTTTCTTCCATTATGCTATATAATTTTTACTAAACAATTTTTGTAAAGCCTCATATCTTTCTTTGTTTAGTTCAGTTGGAGAATTTTCAAATACATCTAAATATACATTGTAGGCATCAATTCTTGGATAGCCTAAACCCATATATAGAATTAAAGAATTTTTATCAGCTTCTACTTCATCCTCCATATTTTTATTAACGTAAAAATGTGCGAACTCGTGAAGTAAAATTGCCAATCTCATCGGAATTGTATATCTCAAAAAGTCCTTTTTACTGACTTCTATTAGACCAGTTTTTTGACTTATTCTTGCTGGTGTGTTTAAACTTGTACCAGAATCATCTACAATATCTTCAAAATATTTTATTTTATACTTGTCATCATCAGATGAATAAGTAGCATTTGCTTGTAAAGAACTTGCATCGTAAGAAAATTCTTCTGCAAAATTTATAAAACTTATAACATCTGGTCTTTTAAATAAAGGGCTACTCATATCCGTTGGTAGAGCCATTATTTTAACATCTTCTATAACTACATCAGAACTTTCTCCCTCCACATCTATCAAAGCTACATCTGGAGAAATTGGAAGTCTTACATAATAAGTAGCTGAACCTTTTAAGTTTCCAGTACGTTCAGTAAATACAACTTCTTCGCTCTCTGCATCTTCTACTATTAAAGATATTTTTGTAGGTGTGTTGCAACCTATTGTAATACCTAAAGTACAAGATTCTCCGTATAATGGATATTCAACTACCATACTACTTTTTAAATAAGTATTTACTAATAAGCATACCACCAACTACACCAATTACAAGAGCAAAGTTTCTGTTTCTTTTTGCTTCTTTAACTGGCATCATTGGTATTTTAGAATCTTCTATAACATCTTCAACAACTTCTGTTTGATTATCATCTACACCATCCATATTAAGATAATTGTCTTGATGTATATCTAAATTTCCTTTAAGTTGCTCTCTGCGTAACCACTCTTTAAATGGTAAATCTGATGCAGATTCTTTATATAATTTATTTGCTGAAATCATTTACTTATTCTTGTTAAAAGAGTTCCTATTACTGAACCAATAATACCAAATAAAACTGGAGATTTTTCAAAGTATAAACCTATACCAACTCCAGCAACTGCACTAACTACAATAGCACTTGATTGGTTTTCTGAATCCCCTATGAAGTTACTTTTCAATCCACCTTGCACCGATAATCTGGCACTTTCTGTAAATCTTTCATCCAAAGTTATATTCGTAACTTGTGGTGCTTCTTCAATGTGTTGGTAATCATCTAACCACATAAAATACTATCCTTTAACGCTCTTATAAACTAAAAAGCCTAACATACCTATTATAATTAAGTTATGTACGTTCTGACCACCTAAAAAGGTGTCTGGATTCTTTATATCAAATATTCCGTTTTCCATAATTTTTAACTTTTAATTTTTAACCTTTAATTTTTTTGTAAACATAAAAACCACCTAATCCTATTACGACTACTAAACCACTATAAAGTGCTATCTTACCCCAATCAGTTGATTTTTCTTCTTCTTGATTTTGTGGTGTTGGTGCTGGTGCATCATTACTTGAACCATCATCATCTGTGTTAATAAATGTGCCTATTATATTATCCCAGCCAATTTGATTTCCTACGTTCATAATGGTACTTCCAATAGAACTGAAAATCTGACCTATGGTACTACCACCTAAAGTCCAAGTTGATTCAGCTTCCCATTCATTTCCACACATACAATCTTCATAACATTGTGCTGCTGGATTTAGTGCGTAATCACAATAATCATCACAACCACAATCTCCATCACTAAAATTAAACCCATCAAAACTTTGCGTTTGAGTGTTTGCTTGTTCTTTAATATCTGCTAAACTTTGATTCATTACTGCTGAAAATTTTTCATCAAAGTCTAAATCTAATGTTTGTAAAGATTCATCCTCTGCTTGTGCATTTTCAAACACTTGAAGCAAATATGCAGTAATTTTATTTTTACTTAAATCAGCAGTATCAGCATTAAAATCTGGTATATAAGTTCCTATAAATTCATTTAACGCATCAGAATTATCAGACCTTAATGCACTACCTAATTTTCTTAAAGCAGAAAGTGCATAGGCTTCTTCTTGTGTTAGGGTTTCCCAGTTTACATAAGTATAATTCATACTAATTTCTTTTAAATAAAGTAGCAGTAAGTAAAGCTATTCCAATCCCAAGCAACACATCCATTTTATCTAAAATGTTTGTAGGTTGGTTATTTGAACCACTCATCATATTATGCTCTAAGGTAGAAATTCTATCAATAGTACCAGAAGCATTTAAGTATTCATTACTATCTTCTTTTTTACCCTCAAATGGTGTAGCCATATTCGCCATATCCATTATCAAATCTTTATCTGGATGAATTTCACTTAACATTTCTAAAGCATCCTCTTTATAAACACGAACAAACTGCTTTAAATTTTCAGTTAATTCATCTTCATTTTGTGCGTTTGGAATATCATATCTTGATAACAAGTCTTGACACTCACTTGGCACATTGTAAGCTAAATATTCATATAGTGTAATCATATCTATTTTTTTTAAATAAAAAAAAGGTGGCAGAATTTCCTCCTACCACCTATTTTTAAAATTAACCTAAAGTAAGATTAGAATCTTCTTCGAGAGCGTCTGCTACTTGGTTGGTTTCCACCAAATCCAAGTTGGTTTCCACCACCTACGATTTCAACTTTATCTTTCTTTACTAAGTCTGGATTCTGGAATCCTTTAACAACTGCACCACCAGTTAATGCTCTACCAGTAGCAACATTTTCTGCTGGGTATAGGTAAACATTAAGAGTTGCACTTGCTAAAATATTAGCAATAGTTAGTTTCGTAAAACCATCTATTTTATAGTTGAAAGCAATAGCCACAGTACCAGTTTGTTGTTGGTAAGGGTCGATAGTTGGTACAATCGACTTGTGCGATTCGTTACCATTAATATCTTTTTGTGAAATACGGATAGTTTCTAAAACTTGCGATGCGTTTGCTGATTGTAAGTAAGTTAAACCTACTACAAATGGCTTGTTCATCGATTGGTAAAGCATTTCTCCATAAGTTAAGCCTCCAATACCCATAGAGATAGTAATCGCTGCTGGGTTATCAAAGTTAGTTGCCGAAGCAGCTAATGCTTTGTATGCGTTGAAAACTGCAACATTTGCTACTGCATCAGTAGTAGAGTTTGCAATAGAAAGGATGTAAGGTTGTGAAGTTGCACCACCTAAACCAGCTGATGAACCAGCTGCTACACCATTTGCATTTAAAAACTCTTGACCACTAAATGAATCAAAGCTATTGTTTGCATTTTCACGAGCATCAGAAAAGTATTTTGACATTTTCATAATTCGTTTTTTTTGTAATTAATTTTTTGTTTGAAAGGATTATCTTCTACGCTTCCCTCTAAACATCATTGGGTCTGTACCAGCATTAGGGTCTGTTGAACCACTACCACTACCAGAACTTGATTCTGTAAAGAAAGTTTTATTAACGTAAAGACCTACAACAACTGCTGCTGCTGATAAAGCTAATCCCATTAAAAGTTTGTTTGTATTCATAACAATTTTTTTTTAAAGATTATTTTTTGTCTGCTGATTCTTCATACATTTTGTAAACGTAAAGTCCAGCCAAGACACCAGCAACTGATACTGCGAATCCCATTAGTGCGTTTTTACTCATAACAATATGATTTTATATTATACACGATTTTGAATGTACCTATACAAATAGATACAGAGCAAAAGTATTTTATTTATAAACAAAAAAATGAAACAACTATTACAAAACATTGTAAAAGTTGCTTCATCAAGCATCCATAGGGAGGAAAAAGTTTAAAAGATGTTACATTAACAACCCATTTATAGTTAAGTATTCGCCAATCTCAATAGAGAAATTAATATCACTTGGAAAATGAACACCTAAAGCCATTCTGCTTTGATGTACTTGGCTTTCCATTTCATCCAATCTTACACTTAAATTTGGATATTTTTTGGATAGTATTTTGTTAAAAGCTATTGCTTGTAAGCTATGCCCAGATGGATAGCAAGGTGTATTAGTTCCAGACTTGCTATGTAAAGGATGTATAGGTAAATCCAAAAGATAGCCATACTGATAAGGTCTTGCTCTGTTCCAGTATCTCTTTAAGTCTAAAGTAAGTGGAGAGATGTTGGATTTTATAAACTCTATCGCATCAACGCTATCTTTGGATTTAATACCTAATTCTTTTCCTAATACTTTAAAGTAATCAAATAAATCTTTATCCATTTCTTTATAAACAGATGTTTTAGATTTTTGTTCTAATTCAATAGAGTTTATTAGTAATTCTATTTCTTCTTTACTTTCATCTATATCTGGAAATATAAACTCGTCAACTGAAAAATATTCAGATACTTTTTTAAAGTTATCTGGTATTTCGTTTGCTAAATCTTCTTGGTTTTTATATAGGTTTCCCCAAAATATATCTTCCATTATTTGCTTTTTTTGTTTCCGTAATGCTGAATAAATAATCTATCTTTTACTTCTCTAATAACTTTTTTAGGGTCTGCTGCTATTCTACCAGAATCATCTCTACGATTTAATTTAGGCTTAACAAGTCTATTATAGTTTTCAGATACAAACTCATCAATAGCTTCTTTCATCATCTTAGGAGAATAATTACCTAATATTACTTCTTCATCTAAATCCACGTAAAGATAAAAATGTTTATCATTTGCAAAGTATCTTTCATTAACCATTATCTCTGCAATTTTTAAGAAATCATATTTGTCTTGAAATTTCTTTTGATGCCTATCTACTGAATCAGAGTTTTTATGAAATCTTAACCAGTTTAAGTTTTGCCAAATCTTTGGTGTTACTCTACCAATGGATTGAAAGTGCATAATAATATCAAGGTCTGCGTGTCTATTGGTACATATTGCACCCACCACATCGTTTGGTAAATGGTCTGATACATATTTGTTTATATCCTCTATTAATAATAACCCACCCCTAAAATGCTCTAAACAAGTAAATAGAACATCTGCAATATCTCTTAAACCCATTTTACTACCATCGGTATTGTATGGTCTAATTCTTCTTGCTTCAATTTTAGGATGCAAACTAAATAATGCTACATCTGTAACTGCAATAGCTTTTACAAATTCGTATTCATCGTTTACATCTAAAATTAAAACTCTACGTGGTTTAGCAGATGGCATACCTTTAACATATTCTGCCAATACTCGTTCAGTAGTATAAGATTTACCTATACCTTTTTTACCGACTGCTACACCAAGTTTTGGTTCTCTCATAATTCTAAATTTCTGGGAAAGTTACTAAATTTAATAAGTCCTTATACAAAACATTTTTAACTTCTATATGATTTCTATCTTTTAGACTTACACTTTGCCAATCTGTTATATAAAATTCTATCTTTTGCTTTTTGTTTTCTAACAACTTATCAGAACCATTAATAAAACTTTCAATTTTATTATTCAATTCCAACTGATAAGTATATTCTCTTGTTAATTCTAAATCTTTGGAAAAACTAAATTTAGTTTGCTTTTTAGACTTTTCAGTAATGCTTTTTAAAACCTCATTGCCATCTTTGATTTTGTGTTTTAAATTTTGCATCCAAACTCTGTGGTTGTTTTTTAAGTCTTTAAAAGCATCTTTAAGTAGTGAATCAAAGTTTTCTTCGCACTCTTTTAATTCTTCATTGTATTGATTTATGAAGTTTTTATCAAAGTGATTAAGTTTCTCCCTTAGTAATTCAATTTGTTCATCTAACTTTGTAGCAGTTTCATACATTTTAAGTTGATACTTTGCTAAATCATAACCCTTAGAGTTTTTAATCTTATCTGATAATTCCTTGTGATAATTTTTAAGCAATTCAACGTAAGTATTTTGAATGTTAATTGCTTGTTCAAATTCTGCTTTTGGTTTGTAAATTTTCATTAGTTAAAGTTTATGTTATAAGTACCCCAAGATTTATTTATATGAACACATTGAGATTTAGTGCTTACATATATTGGAATGTTTTGTTTATACAAGTCTTGTGAAAACCAAGTATCTGGAAATTGATGTTGATTTGAATCGTGTCTGAATTTTATTTTATCAAACACTTCTTTATTTATCAATGTACAACCTAAAGCACCAGAATATACTTTTAATAATTTACCATCTATATATTCTGATGTACTACCAGCTATTCCGTATGCTCTTACATAACCAGCATTGTTTTTTTCAATTAACCTTAACATAGGCTCTCTGTAAGCACCATCAAAGATGCTATACAATCCACAAACTACTGGCTTTTTATAGGTCATTAATTCCTCCAATATATTATGTTTTGGAAAAATATCTGTTTCTAAATGAAGTAAATAATCATACCCATTATTTTTAGCGTAATCTAAACACGCTTGGTGGCAATCTGCCATCACTTCAATTATTCCTCTACCATTTTTTGGGATGTGAACGCATTTAACTCCCATACTTCTAACGTAATTGGCATTATCAGAAGTACGAGAGTTATCTGCTAAAAATATATCTATTTTTGATTTAGGATAAGTAAACTGCCTAACATTACGTAGCCAATCCTCAAAGCAATAGTTTTTAACATCTGCTTGTGGTGCTGCTATTAATATTTTAGGTGTTTTATACATTATCTACATCTATCTGGTCTAAATCACTTTGCTTTACTTTTAAATCTGTATTTATTGTGTTTACCATATCAGATTCAGACTTCTTTTTACGACCTCTTTTCTTGGATTCTACAACCTCTAAATTACTACTTTCAGTTTCATCTGATGGTGTAGGTTCTGTTATAGGTGCATCTTTATTTACAAAGTTTACATTTTTTCCTCTTGCATAATCAGTCATTTCCATAAACTTTTTAAGTTGCATATCTCCCTCCTTACGAAGTTTTAAAACTATTGCACCTTTTTGTGCTAAGTCCATACCAAAAGCCAACATTAAAGTTTGCTCATCAGTCATTCCCCAGCCTCGTTTAACAAAAACTCTATTCATTGCTGGTCTTACAGAATCTTTAAAATCCTCATCGACTTCAAAAGCATCATCAATCTCACTATTAAAACCTTGCACAACTTGTGGAACTGAAACTGATGTATGTGCATCAATAGGTATTCTTAGACTTAAATCTATTGAACCATCTTGTGCAAGATTATCAACTTTCTTTTCCTTAATTTTTGCAAGAGTTCCTAAACCTTTACAACCTAAAGCGTACATATTAAGAGTTTGTTCAACTAATCCTTTAGCTGCATCTTCTTTTTGTTTGTCTGGCAACTCTCTTATCTCATCTTGTGAGAAAGCGTCTGATTCGCCACCTAAACCATCTTCTTCGACTTGTTCTTCATTGTCATTTACTAAGTCTTGGAATGTAGGTCTTTCAAATACTGGTTCTGCTATTTCTCCTATGTTTGGAGAATCTTCAATTTTAATACTTCTGTAAGCCTTTTCCTCTACACTTTCTGCAAATGGGTTATAAGATTGTCCTAATGGAGATTTAGGCTCTTTAAGAGTTGTTTTTTCTGATTCATTGTAATCTACATCAGAAATATCAATATCTTCATTTTGTTCCATACCCTCCGAAACAAAGTCTTGAACTTCTTTTTCTTTTTTCAAGTCCTCTTTAATTTGTTCTGGTTTAGGAGTTTTTCTTGGTCTGCCTCGTTTAGCCATAAATACTTTCTTTAAAATTAACTATTTGTTTTTCAAACATATTTAATTCGCCTTTTAATTCTTCTGTATCTGGCAAATGTAATAAATCACTAATGTATCTATTAATAGATGCTTTACTTCTACCTAATAAAATACCAATATCTTCTTGTGTTAAAAAGCCTTGATAATATAATAGGTAAGATAATACTTGTGAAATTTTAGCGTTGTTTTTAGATTTTTTTGATTCTTGAAGTGTAGCCATTTCAATTTTATAGTAATCGCACACTTGATAAATTATGTAATCTTTAACATTCTTATTTCTTTCATCTGCTGCTTCCTTTAAATTTTCGATAGTCTTAGATATTCCTAACTTTTCTATGGAGTTTTGCAGAGCAAGTAATAATGTTTCAGTTCTGTTGCTCATAGGGATTTTCAAATTTAGTAAGTTCAAATTCTATTCTGCCGACTTCATCTGTTGTTCTAAATTTTTCAATCATCATAGAACAAAAACACCTATCATTCTCAATAACCCCAGATTGCTCTAAAGCATCGCAAAGACCTTTAATTACATTGTCGCAATCAAAAACTTTTTTTAGTGGGTACTTATCTATCAAATCACTTTTTTTAGTGCTTTTAGGATATGGTACATAAAATTTTGCCCAAATAAAATCGTAATTATTACGAGGAATTTTGAGCAAACTTATCCACTTTATTAAATTCTGTTTGTAAGCCTTGTATGAAGATGTGTTGTAAACACCATTCTTTCCTAATCTTGGTCGTGGAGTTGGTTTTGGTGTAATCGGTAATAAATACATTAATCCCACCAGAAAGAGATACCACCAGATTCATCTTTAGGCATTTCCTCTTTGTTTTCCTCTGCTGCTTTAATTGATTCTTTTTGCCAGTCCTTTAATTCATCTTGAACTGGTTTAGATTCAACTGCTTTAGATTCAACTGGTTTAGCTTCAACTGGTTTAGAAACTGATTTAGAGGCACTCTCTTGACTTTTAATCATAGAGAGTATCTCTGTATCAAGTTTTTCTAATTGCTTTTCATACTTGTTTATTAACTTAGTATCGTCAGCTTCAAAAGCATTAGTATATGCTTCATAAACATTTTCGTAAGAATCTATCTTAGAACTTGTTTCTTTCTTTAAATCACTCCAAGTTAAATCGGAGTTTTTAAGATGGTTATCAAATTTTGCCATAACTTTTTTTTTGTTTACACAAAACTAACAATTTAAACCATATAAACAAAAATTATCTACGACCAGAGTATCTAATCATTGGCTTTTTCATTTTACCACCTTTTGCGTAATCATCTTTCTCGCCATCATCTAAATCAAACTCATCGTTAATGTGTTCAACTATTTCTCTATAATTTACATCATTTAAAAATCTATTGGCAAAACTTACTGCTAATTCTGGAGATTCTTGCATAACCATATCAACATAATCTTCCACCATTTCTGCTGAAATAGGCTCTCCCATATTATAGTCTTTCCAGTCTATACCATCTAATACTTCTAAATTAGTAACCCAAGTAGCATAGTTTGTCCAACCATTGTAACTTACATTACCACCAGATGCGAACTTTCCACCTTTTGCATAGTTAAGTAATTCATTTGGGAAGTCTGTATCTCCAGCCATAGTAGTTTTACCACCTACTGAATACAAATCTCTTTGTCTATCTACATCTTTTACATTAGACTTAAACTTAATACCATAATTTGTAAGTGTCCAAGCAGCACCAGATTGGCTCCATTTATAAGGTGGTCTATAATGCTTGAATAATATGTCTAAACCAGTCTGTAAATACCCATCGCCATAACCATAAACATAGACATCGGTTTCTCCTATAAATCTATCATTTACATAAACCTTAGTAGTATGGTAGGTATTACCATAGCTTTTTTGAAACCATCTTTTACCAACAATTTCTACTCTATCGCCCTTTTTTAGTCGAGGCATAGTTGAGCCACCTTTTGCGTAAACTTTTTCATAAACATTAATTAATTCTTCTAAGTCCGATTCATCTAAATTATTATAAGGCTTAATATCTTTCCAAGAACCCTCTAAAAAAGTTGCACCTCCCATACCATCGTTTACTATTTCTACACCCTTAACATTTGTTTTAGCTATATAAGAAATACCTCTGCGTGTTTCATTATATTTAATATCTGTAACTTTCAAATTAGGTATATTGCCACCTTTTGCGTAATAACCATCTTTATCAAAATCATATTGAACCACTTTTATTTCAGATACATTAAATGAATCTCTTTTTTTACCACTTCGTGGTCTATTTTCATAATCAGAAAAATCTACAAAAGCAGTATTACCATCTACATCAATTAAATCTCCAACTACATTGTTTTCTCCTATAACCATTATAGTTTCTCCTACATCTTTAGAAGATACTTTTCCACCTTTTGAGTAGTTAAGTAATTCACTTGGGAAGTCTGTATCTCCAGCCATAGTAGTTTTACCACCTACTGCCATTTTCCTCAATGGTCTATATTCTACTCCAAAACCATCATTTATAAATATCAGTTGAGTTTCATACTTGTTTCTATTGTTAGAAATAAATTTATTTGCTTTTTCTTGGGCATCATCGCCTTTAAACTCTTTATAACTCCAACTTAATTGACCACCTTTCGCCATCTTTCTACGACCTTTGTCCATACCTCGAACACCAGCGTATGCTCTCCTACCCATAGACTTACTCATAGCTTTAGATTCATCTCTCCTATCCTTATCGCTTTGTTGCTTTGTTCTTTTAGCACCTCTACGCATACCAAGTGATTCATCTAACTGGGCATTGTAGCCTTGCATTTTACCACCTCTTGCCATTTGTTTAGCCATATCATCATAGGAAGATGGGTTTTTATCATATCGCTTTTCTAAATGCTCAAAAAATGCTCTACCAGTAGAACCACTTGAACTTTTAGATTTTCTGTAACCAGTTTCTTTTGCTAATTGTGTAAGTTCATTGCCAAAACTTTGTGCGTGAAAATCTTTGTTAAAATCTACACCCATTTTTAATGCTTTTACAATAGCATCATCTTTGGATATTTTACCACCTCTGGCAAATTTATCTTCTGATATTCTTTCTACTTTCATTCCTCTTTCTTTTGCCATTCTTTCGATAGCATTTTGGATAGTAGAAGTAGTCGAAGAATATTTTTTATTAGAAATACTTACCTTTTTGCCTTTTCTTTTAGCAATCAATGTTCCGTAATTTCTTAGTAACATTACATCTCCAAGAGTAGAATAATGAATACTTATATTTCTTAAACTATTGTTGGTTTTTTCATCTAAAAACTGCTCTATAATTTGATTGTTTTTAGTAATACCACCTCTGGCATAAGTACCTACACCACTATTTACATTTACATCGTATGCACGAACTATCTCGCCACCTTTATTAAGTAATGAAAGTTGGTCTGATTTTGTTGGTTTTTTTCTCATAATTTTTTTCTTTGCGTAAGCACCATCGACTAATTGACTTCCTTTTAAAGTCTTTTTAGTGCCACCTTTTTTATGTGTTAATGAAACTATATCTCTGTTAGATATGTATTCAGATTTTTTTGCTATCCCTCCTTTTGCAAATTCGTAGCCCTCTTTTTGCGTCCAATCATATAATTCTTGTAAAGTAAATGCTTTTGCATATTGAGTTTCTACATTATAGTATAACCCATTATCTTCATATACATTATCTGATTCTTCAACATAATCTATAAAACCTTTAGGAAACTTTTTAGTCTTTCCACCTTTTGCGAAACCCATTAACTCATTCATATTAAACCTATTTTCTTGTTTGTAATTATCAAATATATAATCTAAATCCTCTCTATCTTCATATAATATTGAACGCAAATATTCATCTGGATAAACTTCTCCATTAATTTTAGTTCCTTTCAAATATAAATCAATTTTATCTCCGTTTCTAACTGCTTTGTGCGTAGATATTTGCTTTAAAACCTTTCCACCCTTTGCGTATTTATACTCTGGGTTAAACTCTAAATCTCGCTCTCTCATAGTTTAGTTGTTTAAATAATTAATGTAATATTCTAATATTTCATCTTCATCTTGTTCAATTTCTGGAAAAAACATACTTTCTGGTAAAGTAGATAAATGATAATCATCCCAATTAACTCTTATCAGATTTAGTATTTTAGTAGGCAAGAAACTTACTTTAAGATTATCTAATGTATCTCTATTTTGACCTCCAGAACTTGCACCAAATACATAATCTACTCCATCAACCTCAATATATTCTGGTAAAGTAGAATTGTCAAAATCATTTATTAAATCTTGGTCATCTAAATATGCTTCAAAATCAATTAAATTATTATTTACAATTTGAGAATTATATTCTTGTTCTCCAAAATTCATTTTAAACCAGTCCTCTGCATCTTCTAAACCTACATAATATTCAACAAGTTGCTCTCGATACTCAGATTCCATATCTTCAAAATCTTCATTATCTGCTTGTGATTGACTTACTATACCAGCATCAACACATTCCTCTTTAAATCTTTCTTCATCATACATTATATCATCAACATAAGATTCCGTTGATTCTTCTAAAATATCTTTAAAATGGTTTCCTATATCATAATAATCACTACTTATATAACTTAAATCTCCCTCTCCATTATTTAATAAATCTAATAGCGTTTCTTTAGTTTGATATATAGCCTCATCTTCTGTAATACCAAAAACTTCATTTCCACTAATACTAAAATCTTTTGCACCCCTATCGCCTATATCTAAAAAGTATAACTGCTCATCTTCTGTAATACCGACAAATAATCTTTTAATAGTTGCAGTTCTTTTATCATAGTCAATATCAGTAAATTTAGTTACTAACTTATAATCTATCTTTCCACCTTTAGCAAATGGTTTTTTCATTTCAAACAAGTGAGAATATGTAGGTACACCTAACTCTCTTGCTTTACTTCTAAGACTAAATTGATTCTGTGTTATTTTTCCACTTTTAAGTTCTTTTCTCAAATTAGATTCACTATTATCTTCTTCTTTTAAACCACCACCAGTAGTCTTTCCACCTTTTGCGAATTTTTTAACTTTTACCTTTCCAGAATCAATTGCCTTTTTTAATTCTTTTTCAGAAACAGTATCTCCACTATGTAAATCATAAATATAATAGCCTAAACCCTTATCAAAATATACATCCTCAACTTTATATACATCATAAAGTCCATCATATCCTTTGTGAGTGAAAGAATCCCCAACCGATAAAATTCCACCTTTTGCGTAACCACTTTCATCTCTACAATCCTCACTACAATAGCCACTATTATAATCCCCCGAATAATATTTACGACAAGTTTCATTATCACAAGTGTACTCAATGCCATAATCTTCTTCATCTTGTACTTCTCCACCTTTTGCCATTTTAGGTCTGCCAGAGTAACTAATTTTAGTTGCCGATTTACTTTTCAGATTATCAACTCTACCTTTATATGTTTTCTTTGGCTTCTTCTTTTGTGAAGTTGCACCAGATACATATTCATCTTTTGCTTTCTTTTGTGCTTCTCTGTAAGTAACACCATCTCGTTTCATAATCTTAGAAACTAATTTTGCGTAAGCACCAGTTTTCTTTTTTGACTTTGCCATCTTTTTCTTTTTATATTTTCTTTTAGGTTTACCACCCTTTGCGAATCCAGTAGATTGGTCGGTTGGTGTCATATCTGTATTATCTGTTTCATCACAATCAAAGGAAACACCATTACCAGTTTTCTGGTTAAGGTCTGATGCAATTTCACAAGCAGTCATTTCTTTGCCCTCAAAAGTATGTTTATCCTTACTGGACATTGTATGCTTATTTATGATACCCTCTCCACCCTCGACTTCAATATTTTGTCCAGTAGATTTTACTTTCATCTTAATACCACCTTTTGCGTGTGATTTTCCTTTTGTTAATCCTCCAGCCATATTATCCTTTTAACTCAGCTACTTGTTCTTCTAAAACTGCAATTCGAGTTGCATTTGCTTTCTCGTTTCTGTTTGTAACTATCAGTTGTCTGATTGAAACAATAATACCTAATGCTAAAGATATTCCGAATAATGTTGTTTGTGTTGTTTTGCTTATCATATTAAAAAATTTAATCATTGCAAATATATAATTTAAAAAAGCATAAACAACAAAAGCATAAAGATATTTTAATTTGTTATATCTAAATGTAACAGAGCATTATTTATTCCAGTTATCTCTTAGGTATTGTTTTAGGTCGTAATTACCCTTATATATTTTACTGAAAAACTTTACTATATATTCTTTTAATAATTTATCATCGTAATTATTTAATGCTTTTATGAAACCATATTTTAATAGGAATTTATACATAAATTTATACTGGGTATAACGAAATTCGCTTTCGCAGTAATGCTCTGGGTTTAGAGCATAATCTTTATACTCTGCTTCTAATAAATTTACCCCTATAATTATGCTCTCTTTTTCGGTAATTTTTTTTGCTGGTTTATCTCTTTCTATTTGTGCTAATTTTTGCTTGTAATTTTTATAAACATTTCCCCTATGAAAATGGTATGCTTTTAATATATCAGAAATGTACTGCATAGAAAATGATTGGTAGTGTTTATTCTCAACATCTAACTTTCCCATTCCAGCCATTCTAAATGCTATCTCAAATTCTTGAAGATTAAAGTTTGGGTAAAACTCTTGTATTGATTTGCATAAATATATTCTATGAGATTCC
>Ga0209533_1001051_pt1 | contig 26101 bp, 27 predicted proteins | sample COG_04_FD_184748 | JGI IMG/M metagenome (GOLD analysis project Ga0209533, IMG submission 184748) | Pelagic Microbial community sample from North Sea - COGITO 998_met_04 (SPAdes) (version 2) | ecosystem: Environmental > Aquatic > Marine > Neritic zone/Coastal water | place: Helgoland, sampling...
TTATCACTACCCTCATGTCAAAGGGCATACATTCCAAGAGAAATACCGTGATTTAGAGTTTCCTTATGATGAGCAGCTGTTGCAAGCATGGAAAGACGGTATGACTGGATTTCCTATTGTTGATGCGGCTATGCGCTGTTTCAATGAGACAGGTTGGATGCATAATCGCTTGCGTATGGTGGTGTCTTCTTTCTTTTGCAAAATCCTCCTGCTTGATTGGCGTCATGGAGAACGTTATTTCAGACTTGGACTGCTCGATTATGAGTTTGCGTCAAATAATGGTGGTTGGCAATGGGCGGCTGGAACGGGCTGTGATGCGGCTCCTTATTTTCGTATTTTTAACCCCACCACTCAATCGCAAAAATTTGATAAAGAAGGCAAGTTTATTAGACAATGGTGCCCTGAACTCAACGCTCTAGACAACAAGAGTATCCATGAGCCCCATGCTCCTAATAACTCTTCTTCTAGCTTATTTATAGGTAATTACCCTGCGCCTATCGTCGATTACAAAAGTCGCCGCCAAGAAGCCCTAGCTCTCTATAAATCCGTTCAGCCTTAATACTCAAATATTACCCAAATCCACCCACTCATGACCAAAGATACCTATCAACTCAAAGCCACTATGTGGGTTAACTTGCCACTCGAAGAAACTTACGCTTTTTTTGATAAAGCGCAGAATTTACAAAAAATCACACCTGAACATCTCTCTTTTAAAATCCTCACCCCTGGGCACATCACTATGCAAACGGGGACTGTGATTGACTATATCACGACTATTGCGGGCTTTCCCATGCGTTGGACTAGTTGTATTCAGGAATATGACGCTCCACACCGATTTATCGATACCCAACTCAAAGGTCCTTATTCTTACTGGCATCACGAGCACCGCTTTGAAGAACACGAAGGAGGCACCCTCATCACTGATTATGTTCATTATCTCTTACCAATGGGAATTTTTGGTCGTATAGCTCATAGTCTGTTTGTCAAAAAACAATTACACACCATTTTTAGTTATCGTAACCAAAAAGTCTGCGAAATATTTGACGCACCACTTGATAAAACGACGCTTGAATTTAGTTAAATATCTGCAATAGTTACGCTCAATGAGTCATATGGTCTATTTACAAAAATTCATTGTTATATCTCTGTGTATTTTCTCATTCTCACAGTTAAATGCTGAAGTCACCCATGTACACATCATGTCAGGTCAATCAAATATGATGGGGCATGGTAAATTTAGCGATGGCTCATACAAACCCCAATCTATTGATGCTAAAATAGGTTATTACTATGATATTAATTTCCACTTTGTGAATCAATCAAGTAAAACTATTATCAATTCAGGGTCTTGGAAAACTTTGGATGTTTATAATAATAGTAGTGGTTCAATGCAATATGAATCTCCTCATTTTGGTTCAGAAATTAGCTTTGGCAGACAAATTTATCAGAAGTTAGGTAACAACCATGTTATATTAAAAGTTGGCCAAGGAGGAACATCATTAGCCGTAGACTGGAATTCACGTTCAACAGATGGAACTAACCTGACGTGGCTAAGATGGGTTAAACAAGTAACTCTTGCGTTAAATGAATTAGTAGCTAAAGAAACCCTCAATGGTAATACTGTCAATATTGCTAGCATTAGTTGGATTCAAGGCGAAAGTGATGTTCAATCATACTCAGCTAAGTATGAAACCAACTTTACACACTTAGTAGCAGGTATGTTTAGTCATTTACAAAAGTTAGGCTTTGATACTAGCGAGACAAGGTTTATGAATGGTAGCTTTTCTACTAATAATATTGTCAGCACAGATACGGTTAAGCTCGCTAAAGCTCTAGTAGTTCAAACTGCACAAAAAAAGGTCATGGCATCCTTAAAACATGGCTACTATATTGATAATTCTGATTTAACTGATTACCTTGATACCAAAGGTGGTGTCGATAACAATATTCATTGGGCCGGCCCATCTCACTTTATCATTGGAGAGAGATTTGCCTCTACATATATAGCATCATTATCAGTTGAGCCTTAATATTAAACAAATCTAATTCTTTTTAACGCTTATAATATACCCCATAAGGGTATTTTATATTCATATGTTAAAAATTGTATTATTTTTGTCTACGCTACTCCTAGCTGTCCAAGCTCGACCTGTCTCTTATGCTGGAGGGTGGACTCTCATGTCTCAAAATAACTGGGAGAGCAGTGTATTGCATTACCATTACTCTCCTACTGCTTTTGAATCTTTTGGTATTAGCCTAGAGAATTATAATGAATCAGATCGTTACGATACTAATCTTCAATTCAACAAACTGCTCAAACGTAAAAATACTAGAACATCACAAGCCAACCTCTATTTAAAAACTAAAGCAGGTTTAGCCTTTGAAGGTAATAATGAGTATTTTAATAGCCATTTAGGCTTAGCAGCTGATTGGGAAACAAGACGTTATTTCACGTCATATGAAACTGCACTGCATTATAGTGATGATTTAGATAATGGGTCATTTCATCAACAGGCCAGAGTGGGTATAGCTCCCTACATCGGTGAATTTGGGGATTTACATACGTGGTTTATGTTACAAGTTGAGCATCACCCAGAAGAAGAATTAGATAGTGAAAAGTTCATTATTACCCCTTTAGTACGCTTCTTCAAAGGAGCCTATCTCACTGAGTTTGGCGTCAATTCTAATGGCAACGCTATGATCAACCTCATTATCCGATTTTAACCTACTTATTTAATAACCAACCTATAATAACTCTAACCCTATATAATATTATGATTAAAAAAACACTACTCCTTAGCCTCTGTGCTATTTTTATCAACTTTAGTTTTGCTGCAGAAAAAGCTACAGAAAAAAAATTAGGTGAAACCGTACTAGTTAATGTCAAAGGTTTGGTCTGCGATTTCTGTGCTGTAGGCCTCAAAAAAACCTTTGGCAAAAAAACTCCAGAAGTAAACTCAATAGACGTGAGCCTAAAAGAACAAAAAATCATCCTCTATTTTGAAAAAGATAAAACTTTAGCCGATGAAAAAATCACTAAACTTATCAAGGATAATGGCTATAATATCGTCTCTATTGTTAGAAATTATAAGGCTGAAAAATCAGTAGAGTAACATGAACAGAGTCATCAATTTCTTTAGTTTATTTAGCTCCATGAGCACATTAATATGCTGCGCCTTACCTGCATTGCTTGTCACGATTGGTGCTGGTAGTGTTATGGCAAGCTTAGCCACCAATGTTCCTGGCTTAATATGGGTATCTGCAAATAAATTAAGTGTTTTCATTTTTGCTGGTATTATGCTCAGTATTGGTGGATTTATGCAATATAGAGCAAGGTTAGCATCTTGTCCTCTAGAAGAAGGCAAAGCTCAAGCTTGCTCAACCAGTAGAAAAGTTAGTATTTATATTTATTTCATCTCCCTTACCTTATATTTAATTGGTGGGTTTATGGCGTTCGTGGCCCCCTATATTCTCTCAAAATAATATGTCAAATTGTTGCGACTCAAAACACCCTGACCATAGTGCCCAACTAGCTAAACTTAACCGTATTAGTGGGCAACTAGAGGGCGTAAAAAAGATGATTCATGATCAGCGCTACTGTGTTGATATTATGACACAACTCAAAGCTGTCCAAGCTGCGACAAAATCTGTCGAGGCTTCTATCCTCAAGTTACATCTAGAGTCTTGTATTCAAAATACCTTTAACAGTACTAACGAGGAAGACAAAGAAACTAAAATTGAAGAATTGCTATCTCTATTTAAAAAGAACTAACACGATAGATATAGAAGACTTTAATAGCTACAAAAAAAGGCTGCCACTTGTGAGTGGCAGCCTTCTGTTTTCATTTGTTGTTCTAGCTAAGCTTTACTTATTAGGGTATTGCTTGAGTAATTCATCAGCGATCATTAGCTGAGGGTTGCCTTTGAGCATTTCTCTGACCTTGGTTACTTCTTGCTTAGTTACTGGAGTCGGATCTTTATGACCCCACTCATTTCTAATGTAATAAGTGACCGCAGCAATATCATGATCATTGAGACTCGAAGCAAAACCTGGCATAGCTCCATTGTACTTCTTACCATTCACCTCGATCTCACCTATAAGTCCATTAAGGATAATTTTAATAAGACGAGTCTTATTCCCTGTCACCCATTCGCTACCTGCTAGTGGAGGGAAGCCTGCCGCGGCTAAGCCCTTGCCGTCTGGGGCATGACATTGCATACAGTTTTCACCTTCGTTGTAGATTTCACGACCATGTAGATATAATTTCTTATCTTTGACAAACTTAGGTACTTTAACGACCTCTTTTTTAAACTGTGCAGTCGCATTACCTATATGAGCCTTACCATACTTAATAGTGGTATCAACTAGTTTGTCACTACTCTTCATACCGTCAAGGATGTTCAACGCTTGAGCCTTATCTGTGAGTCTTGATGCTGCTGCGGCTGCCATAAGCTGCACACGTGGATGCTGATGCCCTGAAGCTGTAGTCAACAGCTCAATATGATTGTCTATCAAATGCGTGCTGTAACGTAGCACTTGCACTGCTGCTGATACCACACGAAAATCACTAGATTGTAATAACTGTTCAAGTAGATTCTTATCAGTAGCATTTAAGCCCCATGATACCCAAAGTGCTTCTAGCACATGATGTTCATAACGCTCTGATGACTTATCTAAGCTTGCTACCCACTTAGTAATAGCAGGTAACACCTCAGCGGCATCTCTGCCTCTTAGCTCAGCTCTTGTACGGTAACGGCTGCGTGATTCTGGTAACTTTAAGTTGTCTAGTAAGTTTTCAATACTAGCTCCTGCGACTGTCGCTGGCTTCACTAAATCTCTTGATGGGTAAGTGATTCTGTAGACTCTACCATGTTCTTTGTCACGTAGTGGATCACGGGCATTATGCTGCATATGACCAATGAGGATATTACTCCAATCAATAAAGTAGAGTGAACCATCAGGAGCCACTTCTAAATCAACTGGTCTAAAGTTACCATAAGTAGTTTTAAATAAATCTTGGCGGAATTTTGCTTCAAAACCAGCTCCTTTATCTACTAAGTAATGCTGTTTAGCTCCAAGGTAGCCAATATTATTATTTAAAATAAAGTCACCTTGCACTTCGTCAGGGAAATGACGACTGTATAAAAACTCAAGACCTGAAGTAGGGCGTACTTTATTATCAGCTAATAGGTCTCCTGGCTTCAAATTGACTCCATATCTTGGTAATACTGTACCTGGAGCCATCCAGCCTACTGAGGTGTTAGAGCTAAAAAGGAAGATTTCTTGACCCCACTCATCTACAGCCACACCCCACGGGTTAGGAATGTTGAATTGAGCATATCTCTCCAGCTTACGCGTCTGTGGAGCATAACGGTAAAAGCCACCATTAGTCCCACGCACAGGACCATAAACAGTTTCAATATCTGAGTGTAAGAAGACTCCTTCACACAGAATAATAGCTCCCGATGGGTCAGCTGTAAAAGCACCTATATTGTGATGCGTGTCATGGTCATCAAAACCACTTAAAAGCACTTCTTTGACATCGTACTTGTCGTCGCCATCGATATCTTTAAGCAACACTAAGTTCATGCCTTGTGATACATACACACCTTCTGGGGTAATCTCGAAACCAATAGGTAGGTGTAAGTCATCGGCAAAGATGGTTTGCTTGTCTGCTTTGTTGTCACCATCTGTATCTTCAAAAATAAGTAGTTTATCTTGTGGCTTAGGATCTCCCACTCTGTGATGAGGGTAATTCGGCATCACAGCTACCCATAAACGACCTTTACTATCAAAGCTCATTTGTACTGGATTAGCTAGTTCTGGGAACATTTCTTCAGAGGCAAATAGCTCAACTTTGTAGCCTTCTGGAGTGACAAGAGTTTGCTCTACTTCTTCACCTGAGAGGTAGCCCATTTGCCCCATTTTTTTAGATGTTGTGTCAGGTCCATTTCTGCCTTCTGAATTAGGTGTGTAGTTAGTTTCAACTGGAGGTAATTCGAGTGTTTTAGCATCCGCTGCTGTAAGATCTACAGTCTGACCCTTAAGTGCTGCCCAAATAGCAGAGTCACGAATCATTGTCATCTCACGTGTCTTTTGGATTTCGTAAGGGTAGTTATCTGGTCCAAATGGTTCGTAACGACGTCCGTATACGTGCACTCCATTAGGTACTTTGTAGTCGTTCACCCAGTAGTAGTTCTTTTCTTGAACTGCTGCTTTTACGGCTGCTCTTTTTGATTCGTCTACTTTGCTTTTACCAAAGATAGCATCTGCTAAGATCGGAGCAATAAATTGGTAACCATTACTTAGGAGTAAAGCTCCATCTACTGTATACTCTTCTTTAGTGCTCGCAAAGAGTTCTTTAGTTGGGCTGAATAAATCGATAAATTTAATGCCTTTGGCTTGCGCTACTTCTTTAATAACTTGGGTGTAAGCTCCTAGAATTTCGTTTTCTTTAATTCCATTAGGTGTTGAGTATTTAGCTGATAAGTCTTGTATCGCTGTTGGTGATACTAATACTAAGTTTGGCGCTGTCTTGCCGTTGTATTTCTGGGCAAGGGTGTGATCAACAAAGGCTATAAGTTCAGATTTATAGGTGTCGATGCCTTCAAGCCCTCTTTCATACGCAGCATTAAATCCAAAAAAGGCAAGCACATGATCGGCTTCTACCATTTCTAACCACTTGTCAGGGTTAGGGAAGAATCCTACCGCTGAACTTTTGGCGGCTAGTTCACTGCCTTCGTAAAACTTTTCTGCACCAGGGAAGGCCCATGGTGAATTACGATTGGCATTAGGTCTAAACCCTGGGGTGTTCCCCTCATCGGCCATATTTCTGATAATCAGCTTCTTGCCTGCATTGCGCAGATAAGCCTCTGTCTCAAATTCATGATAATGAATCATGCGTGACGCCAAACCGCCTCCTATTAAGGCTACTGTTTCTTCACCTTGGTGAATTTTGCTAAGCAGTGGCTCTTTGCCCTCATGCCTCTCTCTTATGCCAGCCTCGCTCACAGCTATAGCACTGATGAAACAAACTAAAATATACAGTATTTTATTATTTATCATGCGATGAAATTTAAACTCTCAAATAGTAAATGCAAGCTATAAATGCTAAAAAAATCTACAAATAATTGACCAAATGCAACTTCTTTACTTAATAAGTATTTAATGTGCTTGTACCCATTGTATTATAGCGAGAGCCAACGCTTTTTTGCTTAATAAAGGTAATTCTTGATGTCCTGTAGAAGTGACTAAATAAGCTTGATTATGATCTACATTAAATCCGCTATCCTTACGTAGGATATCGTTAGCCACAATTAAATCACAGCCTTTTTTTTCTAATTTAATTCGAGCGTTATCTAAAAGATTCTCTGTTTCTGCAGCAAAACCAATAAGTATTCCCTTAAAGTCAAATTCTACACGTGCAGAACCTAAAATATCTTTGGTCTTTTCTAGCTCAATAATGAGAGTATCTCCGTACTTTTTTATTTTTTGCGCAGCGGGGCTAGCATAAGTATAATCAGCGACAGCAGCAGAAAATATAGCCACATCGACATCATGGATATGCTTTTCAACCGCTTCATACATTTCTTGAGCGGATTCAACTGGGATGTAATCACAATTAATAGGCACCTCTAATTGAGTAGGCCCTGAAATAAGCAATACCTCAAATTCACTATGTGCGCATGCGTTAGCTAACGCATAACCCATTTTACCTGAAGAGTAATTACTGATAAACCTAGCTGGATCAATAGCCTCTCTTGTTGGCCCCGCTGTAATTAACACTTTCATCATTTGAAAAGCTTTTAACCTAATACAGCTTTTAATTCAGCTAACTTCGCTTTATACTGTTGATTATTAATAACTGGCTCAGCTCTTTCTATCAACAGTTCTGGTACTCCATCAATATCTATCCAACTTTTGCAACCGTGATGCGAGCGCTCATAAGTCATGAAAAACGGCTCAGGCAACTCGTAAATACGAACAATCGCTACATGGATTAAATTGGAAATGAGTGAATCAGATTTATCAGATTTTTTTTCCCAATCAAAACGTTCACGTATGGTTTCTTGGCTCCAAATATGAAAATTATCGAGCTCTTGCACTTTTTCCCAATCAGCAATAGAAGTCACATAGTCCAGCTGAGCTAAATGTGTGAGCTCAATTTGATCTCCTAGTTGATGCTCTGCACGTAACTCTACTTGAGCTGATTTGACTTTGTCATTTTGAGCATGAAAATAGGTAGGAAATAATAAAAACTTTTCTGCTTCAAACGAAAAGCCAGCTTTACCCTCGGAAATTCCACCTTTTCGAATAATCAAAGATTGCTCGCCTTGAGCTAAAGCCTGACAAATGACTGTCCACTCTTTGAATGCCTTTATTTGCATAAAACTCAACTCAATTTACTTAAGGCTATAATGCCCAATAATTTGAAAATTAAATAAATTATCTTGCCATTGAGGCCCTTGACCTAAATTACTGACAGTCCAAGGTGTATTTTGATAAGTACCTGGCCCTGGAACCACGACACCTAATTGAGTTTTACCGTTTTGCATGCGCCAAAAAATAATATCTCCAAACTGATAGTCCCCTTTATTACTATTCTCAATAGGAATAGATTTTAAATGCCTCTCACAATAACGCATAAGATTCAAAGCTCTTCTGTGATCTATATTAAAGTCGGCTTGATCTTGACTCCATAATTGCGGGTAATCATAAAAGTTATCTTGCTTGTCTTCATAGACAAGAACTTGCAAGTCCACTCCTGCATGACGTAACGCACGAACTAATAAATCTCCTTCACTACCTTGAGATGTGGCTACGTCTCCACCAGGATAAGATAAATTTTGGTATTCTAAACTGTAGGTACTGCTCTGTTTTACTTGCTTTAAAGCACCCTCAACCACTTGCTTGCGCCATTGCTCTAAACTACTATTAGCATTTAGTGAGCTTAAAGTTAAACGTAGAGAATCTTGGTTAACCTGATTATCTGCAGCAATGAGTTTAAATGAAAACTGATAAAGAACAACTACCCCTATTAAGACAGATGCTAAAACCATGCCCCAAGCCAGTTTTGCCTGACTGTTAGGCTTTCGCTGACTAGGATGCACTCCAATATATTCGATTGAATTAGAGCGTCTCATCATCCCAGTTATTATTCGCCAAATTTAGAGGCTATAAGTTCTTCTATAGTATCCATTGCCTCTTGGGCATCATCACCCTCGATGGATATTTTGAGTTGGCTACCACAGCCTGCAGCCAACATCATAATGCCGATAATACTTTTACCATCGGCAACCTCTCCCTCTTTTTCAACTGTGACTTGGGAGCTAAACTTGCTAGCTGATTTTACTAGTTGAGCAGAAGGCCTAGCATGTAGACCCAGCTTGTTTTCAATAGTAAATTCTTTAACTAACAGCATAACTTCAATGATTAAATAACACCAGCAGCCTTAAGCGTCTTATAAGCACCATTCTTAGTGATAGTCTTAATAGCTTTTGCTGATAATTTTACTTTAACAAACTTATCTAACTCAGGCACCCAAATACGCTTAGTCTGCAAGTTAGGACTTACAGTACGCTTTACCACCTTAGTTACATGGCGACCAATACCGCCTTTTTTCTTAGCAAGACCAGAACGATGAACTCTGTTTCCAATACTTACGCGTGAACCTCTTACACTACAAACTCTAGCCATAATAATAAATTTAATGAAAATCGTCTTTGAACTAAGCATTTTTAGCTGTGCTTACGCCTCAAAGGAATAGGAGTTTATAAATTTTCTTTTATTTCGTCAAGATTTTTTCTCATTTTTACTTTTAAAGTCTTCTTATTTAGGTTTTTATCGTGCCTCATGAAAACAGGTCTTTACCCATTCTCTCAAATTGAACCTCAGTGGCAAAACTACTGGGAAGAAAATAAAAGCTTTCAAACACCAGGTTTTGATGACAGTCATTTTGATCCAAATAAACCTAAATACTATGTGCTCGATATGTTCCCTTACCCAAGTGGTGCCGGCTTACATGTAGGGCATCCAGAAGGTTATACCGCAACCGATATTGTTGCTCGCAGCAAGCGCATGCAAGGCTTCCAAGTCCTGCACCCTATTGGTTGGGATGCCTTTGGCTTACCTGCTGAACAGTACGCAATTAAAACAGGACAGCACCCTCGCATCACGACTGAGGCTAATATTAAAAATTTTCGTCGCCAGCTAAAAGCCTTAGGTTTTTCTTATGACTGGGAAAGAGAGATCGATACAACTGATCCTGATTATGTTAAATGGACTCAAAGCATCTTCTTAAAACTTTATAACAGTTATTTTAATGAGGAGACACAAAAAGCTCAGCCAGTCAGTGAACTTATCGAGCAAGGCTGGACTCAACAACAAATTGACGAAGTACGCCTCGCCTATATCTCAGAAGCTTCTGTTAACTGGTCTCCTGATTTAGGCACCGTACTTGCTAATGAGGAAGTCGAAGAATGGACATCCAAAGGACATAAAGTAGAAAAGCGTCCTTTGCGTCAATGGATGTTGCGCATCACCGCTTATGCTGACCGCCTCATTAATGAGCTAGATGATTTAGATTGGCCTGAATCTATCAAACAACATCAAAAAAACTGGATTGGAAAATCCTATGGAGCACAAGTACAGTTCCCTGTAGCTATAGAAAATAGCGATGAATCTATCAGTGTATTCACAACACGTCCTGACACTTTATTTGGCGTGACTTACCTTGTGGTTGCCCCTGAGCATCCGCTCTTAGAAACCATCACTACACCTGAGCAACAAGAAACCGTTAAAAACTACCAAGAACTCTGCCAAAACAAGACAGACTTGGAACGCCAAGTAGAAGACAAAACTAAGACAGGTGTGTTTACTGGCGCTTACGCGACCCATCCTGTCACTCAAGAGTTAATCCCCATTTGGACAGCTGACTACGTCATGATGGGATACGGCACAGGTTGCGTCATGGCCGTGCCTGCCCATGACCCGCGTGACTTTGAATTTGCTAAGGCATTTGATCTACCCATCATTCAAGTGGTAGCCACTAAAGCAGAGTATGAAGCCAATGAATATGTAGAACTCAGCCAAGCCTACAGCGAGTCTGGCATTTGTATCAATTCTGATTTCCTCAATGGACTCAAAACTAAAGACGCCAAACAAGCTATCTTTAGCTGGCTCATCGAAAATGAAGCAGGGAGCAAAAAAGTGCAGTATAAATTACGTGACTGGCTCTTTTCTCGCCAACGTTACTGGGGGGAACCATTTCCTATTGTTTGGAAAGATGGCCAGCACAGCGCTTTGGATGAATCTGAATTACCTTTGACTCAGCCAGATATGGAGGACTTTAAACCTACAGGTGACCCACGAGGGCCACTCGTGAAGGCGACTGATTGGCTTACGCATCCTTCTGGAGCTACTCGTGAAACCAACACTATGCCTCAATGGGCTGGTTCATGTTGGTACTACTTGCGCTACTGTGACCCTCATAACAGTCAGCGCTTTATTAGTAAAGAAGCTGAAGAATACTGGATGAAAGGTAGTGGTAATAACGCAGGCGGAGTCGATCTCTATGTAGGGGGCACTGAGCACGCAGTACTACACTTACTCTATGCCCGTTTTTGGCATAAAGTCTTGTTTGATTTAGGCGAAGTTTCAACTATTGAACCCTTCCAAAAGCTTGTTAACCAAGGACTTATTATGGGTTCAGATGGAAGAAAAATGTCTAAATCTTTAGGCAACGTCATCAACCCTGACGACATTGTGTCTGAATACGGAGCTGATTCATTGCGTCTCTATGAAATGTTTATGGGACCTTTGGAGCAAGTTAAACCTTGGAACACTAAAGGTGTTGAAGGCGTTCACCGTTTCCTAGGACGTATTTGGAACACATCACTCGAATCTCAAGACGAAGGAGCTAGCTGGCAGTTAAAATCATCTATTGTCGAAAATGCCGATATGGATCCTGAACTCTTCAAAACTCTGCAAAAGACCATTGAGAAAGTGACGCTCGATATTAGCAAACTCTCTTTCAATACGGCTATTAGTCAGCTCATGGAATTAAGTCACCTACTCAAAGAGGCGAGCGATAAAGGGCAATTACCTGTTGAAGCACTAGCTGACACACTCAAGCTATTGTCTCCATTTGCACCACATATAAGTGAAGAGATCTGGGCTAAACTTGTAGAAAAATTTGATTCTATAAATGGCATTTGCTCTGAGCAGCCTTGGCCTATCGCTCAAGAAGTCGTTGAAACAGAGGTCACCCTAGCTATTCAGGTCAATGGCAAGCGCCGAGGTGAAATTGTGGTACCTATCGAATCTGATCAAGCCGCTATTGAAACATTAGTAACAGCTGAACCTAGTATTCAGTCACATATTGAAGGCAAACAAATTCGCAAGGTCATCTTTGTTCCTAAACGCCTCATTAACATTGTTGTGGGCTAAATAAAGACAAAAACACCTTTATGAGCGTTTATTAAATACAGCCTTTGAACCTTGACTATAAGGGCGTTGGCTCTTATCTTAATATTTCAATTTACTAATTATGTCACATACACTACCTGAACTCGGATATAGTTATGACGCTCTTGAGCCTCATATCGATGCAGCCACTATGGAAATCCACCATACTAAGCACCATAACACTTATGTAACTGGGCTTAATGCGGCTTTGGAATCAGCACCAGAATTGCAAGGCAAGCCAGTTTGCGAGCTTATTTCTGATTTAGCTTCAGCTCCAGAAGCTATTCAAACACCTCTTCGTAATCATGGCGGAGGTCATCTCAATCACTCTATTTTTTGGAAGATCATTGCTCCAGGTGGCTCAGCTGAGCCTACAGGAAAAGTAGCTGAGCAAATCATTGCTGATTTTGGCTCACTCGATGAATTCAAAGACGAATTTGCTAAAGCCGCAGCTACACGCTTTGGTTCTGGCTGGGCATGGGTATGCGTAAACCCACAAGGCAAGCTCATTATTTGTTCTACCCCTAACCAAGATAACCCACTAATGGCTGAGTTTGCAGGAACTTGCGGCAACCGCCCTCTTATTGGTCTCGATGTTTGGGAACATGCTTATTATCTCAACTACCAAAACCGTCGCCCTGATTATATTGCTGCCTTTTGGTCAGTACTTAACTGGGATGTCGTTGAAGAAAGATACCAAAACATCATTAGCTCACCTAGTTGCGCTAAATAGTTGTAATTTTTATCAATCTAATAAAATGTCACAGGCTTAGGTCTGTGACATTTTTTATGCTTTGATTCTAATGAGTTTGTGATTAAATACATCAACTTGTTTATCCTAGTTCTAATTTCCCTTTCATGTCCATTATACAAGCACGTCATCTAACAAAAAACTACGGCAAAAAAACCGTAGTCGATTCGCTTGATTTTGAAATTGAGCAGGGGAAAATTGTGGGGTTAATTGGGAAAAATGGTGCTGGGAAAAGCTCTCTTTTAAAAATGCTAACTACTTACCTTATTCCACACAAAGGTGAGCTAAAGATAGCCGACTTTGATATTTATAGTGAGGCACCAAAAATAAGAAAAATTATTGGCTATCTACCAGAAAAAGCATGTGTTTATCCAGATATGCGAGTCAAAGAATACCTTAAATTTAGAGCTCGCATCAAAGGGATTGATAATAGAGATGTGAATCGCGCTGTTTCACATGTGATGGAGCAATGTAATTTGCTGCCATTTTCTCGTCATTTAATTGCTCATTTATCCAAAGGCTACACCCAACGTGTTGGATTAGCCGATGCTCTGATTGCTCGACCTAGGCTTTTGTTGCTCGATGAGCCTATGAGTGGTTTTGATCCTGAGCAAATGCAACAAATGCTCTTAGTCATTGAAAAACTCAAAGGCGACTACACGATTATTTTATCTAGTCATAATCTCGAGCAAGTTTCTGCTATTTGTGATGACTTTTTAGTCATGGATAATGGTAGCCTGATTTGCCAGGGCTCGTTGGAATTCTTACGTGAACAAGTCAAACAAGTAGAACGTGTTGATATAGAGATTCAGCACCCTCTAAAATCTCTCAAAGAACAATTAAAAGCATCACCCAAAGTTAAACAAATTCAAATTATTGAATCTACCAAGAATGATTGGCACCATATGAGACTCTACGGCTACCGTAACAAGACAGGGTTACTCGACTGGTGCAGTCAGTTTATTCAAAAAACAGCTTACCCTGTGCGCCTTTTACAAGAAAAAGAGCCTAGCCTAGATGCTGTTTTTAGTCAGCTTGTCGAATCGGAGAAAGAGCCTACAAAAAAACCAGCTAAAAAATCTCAACCAGAAAAATCTTCCTAATCATGCCTGTTTTTCATGCCCTTCTCAAAAAAGAATTCAGAGCTCTAAGTCAAGCGCCTGCTACTTGGGTAATTTGGGCTGTGATGATGCTGGGGCAGGGATTCTGTATCAGCTCTAGCCTAAAAGTATTTCAACAGCAAGCACTTATAGAGACTGTACTTTTTACCAGTTTCAATAATCAATTTTTCTGGTTTTGTTATTTTATTTTATTCCCTCTTTTAACGATGAAGCTCTTTGCGGAAGAAGAGCGCTTAGGGACTATGGAGTCACTTTTGACGGCTCCAATTAATTTGTCGTGGATTTTAATGAGTAAATTTTTAGCGGCTTATCTTTGGTACCTTATTTTATGGCTTCCATCGGTTATTGCGATGATTGTGATCAGTTTAACTCCTAGCTTCAAAGGTGTATTTTTACTTGAGGATGTGGTTGCTGTTTACCTTTTGATTGGAGTGATGGGTATTAGTTTTGTGGCTTGGGGATGTTTGTGTTCTTCGTTATCTAAGCATCAGGTTCTAGCTGGCATTTATTGTTTGCTAGGTTTAATCTCACACCATTTCCTCGGTTGGACCACGCATATTTGGGGTAACTATTTTCAAGCTTCAAGCTTCATTGATTTCTTATCTAGTCGCTGGCATATTCAGGTAGCTAGTCAGGGGCTTATTGCTTTTGATTCTTGGTTTTACTTTGTATCTTGTGGTCTAATTATTTTGTTTATCACTTATTATCATCTTAACCTTAAGCGTCTCAAGCGTTAATCATTTAGCTGTTAGTTTTTATGTTTAACTTATTCTCATCATCTTTATTGGCTGGACGTCGTAGACTTAGGCAGCGTCAACGCTTGCGCTTTGCTCAATTACTTGGGCTTATCATTATAGCTATTTTCATTAATACTTTCCTGTACACCTTCGGCTTAATGCTGGATTTAAAGGCGCATTCTCGCTTTAAGCTCGACTCTATCACTCAACAAGTTTTCCAGTCAGAGCTTATTGTTAATCGTGAGAAACCCATCGAAATCATCGTTGCTATTCGATACAATCATCCACAATTGACACATTTAAAATTACTATTGCGTAGTTATAAAAAGCTCAATCCAGATATACTCAACATTACATGGATAGATCCTATTAAAGAGCCTAACCACGCGCTACAGGTTCAGACAAAATATGGCATTGATTTTCATGATGATCTTATGATTATTGATGCTCAAACCAGTAATGATGGCAATGCTGCCAAATCTAAGCATGTGCGGATTTTTAGCATAAAAGATCTCATGGTGTATACCACTGACTCAGCAAAAAATCGTATTTTACCGACTGCCTATAGAGAAGAGGATATGATCACGTCTCAGCTTATGGGAGCACTGGAAGGCACACCTAAAACACTTTTATTTCTCAAGGATAAGAGCACTAGTGACGTGAAAATCCAGCAAACTTTAGAAGTGCTTAAAACTCGCCTGGAAACAGAGAATATCAAATGGATCACTGGATTTATCCAAGATTTGCCAGCTTTAAACTATGATGTAGATGCTGTTTTACTGATTTCACCAGAAGCGGACTTCTCTAATGCAGAGCTCGATATTTTACAGACCTATTGGAATAAGTCTTATAGTTCAATTTTAGTTACATTAAATCCTAGATACCCGTTATCACGCTTTAAGTCATTTTTACGTGACCAAGGAATTAGAGCTAGATCAGACATACTTGTTAACGGGAATGCAGCAAATCAAGTAGATGCTTTTTTTGTTAATGAAGATGTCCATTCTCCTGCTTTCAAAGGTATTGCAAGCACCTTTAGAGGCTTAAGTGGCAGTTTAGATGTGTATCATAACAACCCTAAGTTGCAGCTCAAACAGCTGTACCCTCAACCGCTTATTCAAGCAAATCAAGGTTATTGGGGCGAAACAAAATTGCCTATTGCAAATGCCAGTTTTGACGTTGGAGAAGATTATGCAGAAAATCTCTATTTAGCTGCCAAAGTTGAGCGTCGCTACGAGATTAATAACGAAGAGCTTAGTTCTTATTTATTTGTTTTTAGTACCGCTGATTTTATGGCTGTAAATCAACTTAGCTTAGAACAAGGTCATTATCTATTATCTGTTATTAATGAAATGGTGAATCGCTATGAACTCATAGGCATCAGTCAAACGCCTCTTGTGGTAAGCCAACTAGACTTAAGCCAAACACAGCTAGATATAATTCACTTTACTTGGTTAATCATATTTCCTGTGGGCATTCTTTTAGTTGGTTTCATAGTGTGGCTGACTCGCCGCCGCTAAAAAAGCATCATATACAAGATGAACATTAAGTCACTTATCCCTGTTCTTATTATCTCAGCTTTAGTGGCTACGGGTGTAGTTTTGACTTATAAAAACACCTTATTTTTTCAGACCTGGTTTATTCGTTTAGCTCCTATACCGGATGCGACACCTAGTGGTTTGTCTCTCGATGAAGTCAATCGATTAAGCTCTATATCACTCTACTATAACCCTCTAAACAACAATGAACGCACTTTAATTCAATTGCAAAAACTAGAACGTGGCTGGCAATGGCAAAATAATGAGGTCATTGACCGTGCTGACAATCAGTTAGTAGCCAAGGTTTTAGCTAGCTTTTACCACATAGAAATTTTAGATAGCTTTGCACTCAATGCATTACAATCTGAAAATGTACAAGCATCAAAAGCCGATATTTTAAACCTCTACGGTATTAATGCTCAATCTATTGAGTTCCAATTAGATCTGCCTAATACGCATATTTTACAACAGTTTATTCTTGGCGCAGAAGCTCCTTGGATTGGTGAGCGCAAAACCACTGAAGCTATGATCACCTTTTATATTTGGAGCCCAATTAAAGAAAAAATTTATTTAATGCGTTCCCAAAATTTAGATTTTCTTAAACAAGGGCCCACAGTTTTACGTGATAAATCTCCTTTCTTCTTTAAAACGGATGAACTAGCAAAGATTGAGTTTTCTAGTCCTAAAGAAAATTGGAAAATAGAAAGAAATCAAACTATGTGGCAAGCCACCAAACCCTATATTTGTGATATTGATCCAATCGCTATCGATAAACTCATCACTGATATTTCAAAATTAAAAGTGACTCACTTTTTTTCAAGTCTCGCCAATACAAATTATGCCAGCTTAGCTAAAAACGATTTTTATACGTTAACTTTAGCCTATAATTTGAGTCTAAAACCCAACTTAGAAACGCTAACCCTTACTCCTGTAAAAGATCAAAATAATAATACAGCTTATTGGATTGCTAAACATTCGCAGCGTCCTGGGTATTTTCAAATGAAATCGATAGGCTCAACTGATGAACCTGGAATTCTAAACTTGTCTCTTAATTTAGCTAACTTACGATCAAAACTTCTTACACAAATGCCTGTAACAAGCATACAAAACATAGGCATGGTGTATCCAGATGGGTTCACTCAAATTTTATCTCAACCACAACCTGATAACTGGCAACTCACCCTCCCTGGTTCTCAAGCTGGCATCATCAGAGAAAAACCACATGAAAATAAAATAGAGCCTTTCTTAAAAGCTCTACTTGAAACCCCTGCTCTAAGTATTTTATCTGAACAAGAAGATCCAAGCCTAGATAACTACGGCTTAACTCAAGCTAGTTTAACCTTACAAATAAAAACCCAAGAAAAGGCTTACACTCTCAATATTAGCAAAATTATTCAAGCAAGCTCATCTGATGACGCAGAGCCTGCCTCAACTACTTATTATGCTAAATGGGATCATCTCAATACTATTTTTAAAATTAGTGAGGAAGCGTACTACCATCTAGTCGTGCCAACTTATCAATGGAGGTCGAGCAAAATTTGGGACTTTTCGCCTCTAGCTGTAAAAGGACTTATCCGCAAAAAACAAAATAACAATGCTATTGTATTAGGTTATGAAGCATTTGAAAACACATGGACTGCTCAAGTTAATAATCAAAATCTCAGCATCCACCTAATTCAAGATGAAGCCAATCAGTTATTAACTAATTTAAATAATCTTAGTTCATTTAGCTGGCTCCCTAAAGATCACCAAGGGGCTCAACAAGCACTGCAAACCCCTAGTATTGCTTTTGATATTATTTTAAAAGATGAGGAAAACCCTGAGCGAGAACAATTTCTTACTTTATGGCTCGCACCTACTCAACCTGATCAATATTATTTTTTCTATGGCAAAGTCATTGGACAAGGAAAGCCAAGCTTTATCATCAAAGGAGAGACTGTAACTAACCTCATTAAGCCTTTATTTGAAAATAGTTTTAATAAACAAGAATTACAAGAGATGCTTACCGATTGATAACTATATGCATAAATTATTCACACTTTATCGACTTTGGCTTATTCTTTTGGCTTTATCTATCGGATTGTTGGTCGTTTTATCAAGCTTACCAAGAGGCACTCAAGATTTTTCATTTGTATTTGCAGATAAAATTATACATTTTGGCTATTTTATGGGTATTTCTGGATTACTTAACCTTTATTGGAGTAGTTTCCATCGCTCATCTTATGTATCATTAGGTTGGTTTTCTGTAGTAATTGTTGCCATTCTTGGTGCGCTTGATGAATGGTATCAGACTTACAGGCCAGGTCGATCTGGCAATGATTTAGGTGATTGGCTAGCTGATTGTGCTGGAGCTGTAGTTGGCTATTTAATCATTCGTTTTATTTATCAGTATACTTATAAATAAGCTATTTTATGGAATTATACCCTTACTGGTTAAGCTTAAAACTAGCCTTTATAACCTCGGCTATTTTGTTAGTTATTTCTATTCCCTTGGCTTATTATATCGCTTATTCAAAACATAAGGCTAAGTTTATTTTAGAGGCTATCTGTACTCTTCCTTTAGTGTTACCCCCAACTGTTTTAGGCTACTACCTGCTCATCACATTTAGCCCTAACCAAGGCTTAGGAGCTTGGCTTAAAAATACTTTTGATTGGCAGATAGCGTTTAGTTTTTCTGGACTCGTGATTGGCTCTGTCATTTACAGTTTACCTTTTATGCTACAGCCTATCCTTCATGGCTTTACTCAACTTCCTTCTACCTACCAAGAAGCGTCCTACACTCTGGGGAAAAGCAAGTTATTCACACTATGCAGAGTGCTACTACCCTGCACTAAACCTGCTATCATTACGGGTTGTATTTTAAGTTTTGCTCATACACTTGGGGAATTTGGTGTTGTGCTCATGCTCGGCGGTCATTTAAAGTCCACTAAAGTCGTCTCAATAGCGATTTATGATGAAGTTCAAATGATGAACTATAGCCAAGCTAATCAATATGCCTTGAGTTTGCTTATTTTTAGTTTTCTCACTCTAATTGCCGCGAATTTATTCAAATCACGTTATGTTAAAGGCTGATATCCACTACCATATCCCCAATCGCTACGAGGCTCTTAATTACCATTTTGAACTCGCAGTTGATAGAGCTAGCATTACAGGCATCTACGGCATATCTGGAGCAGGCAAGAGCACACTGCTCAGACTCGTTGCAGGGTTAGAACAACCATTATCAGGCTATATTAACTTTGATGAAGCTATCTGGTTCGACTCAAAAAAACAGATCCATTTAGAGCCGCAAAAACGTCAGCTTAGTCTCATGTTTCCAGGCAAACAATTGTTTGCTAATATGTCTGTTAGCCAAAATATTGAGTATGCTAATAACAGCGGCAAAAGCAGTGCAGACTGGTTGAATCAGTTCGACTTAACTCACCTTGCTCAGCGTAAACCTGACTATTTATCACAAGGCGAGCAACAGCGGGTCGCCTTTATTAGAGCTCTTGCACGTAAACCTCAATTATTGTTGCTAGACGAACCGTTTTCAGCGATTAATGAAGAGTTAAAAGCAGACTATTACCAAACTCTAAAGCACTATCAGCAAGAGTGGCAAATGAGTACTCTTATTATCAGCCATAACCGCTACGAGCTCAATACCATCTGCCAACAACAATACCAACTGACCAATGGCAAGCTGATTGTAGATATTTAAAATTTTCTTAGCGAATAATATTAACCCAACGATCGACTTCTTCGCTCATAGCTTGGCAGCCTGGACTCCAGCGCTTAGCTCCTTTTAGGCTTTGTATTGCTTCTTTTTGGTTAGCAATGTTTATCTGCCCGTGCTTAAAAGGCTGCAGAGCTTGAATATCTTGACTTAGGTTAACTATAAATCCTAGTTCAAACCCCTCTGGATGCTTTTCTACATAACTAAGTAAATCTAAAGTAACTTCGGGAGCATGTATTTCAATGCTTTCTACAAGGTACTCTAAACCAATGGACTCAAGCATGTAGCTAAGTTTTTCATACAGAGATTCGATGTTAATACTTACATGTTCTGACTCCTCTGTTAAGTATTCTTCAAAAGCTTCGCAAATCGTTTCGGAGAGTATGGGGTTTCCCGCATTGTTCTCTTCCAACGCTTCGTCTATCGCTCGCTCTAACCAATCTAAGTCATAATTGTGAATGTTTTGATTTCCTACTTTGAGAATAGGCTTTTGATCTACAAATGCTATCATAATAAATTAAGTTGAGAGTTTAATAAGAGGCGATAGGTGGTAAAAACGGTATTGAGTAGTAACGGTAGCTGAAGTGTCATAAAAAATGAGGATTAAAGTAACTGTGGATGCTTGCTTTCTGACATCACTTTCTTTTCTAAATTTTGAATTTCTCGAATAAATTCACTCACGTCATTGAACTGACGGTACACTGAGACATAACGCACATAAGCAACGGGGTCTATCTCACGCAATTTAGTCATCACTTTGTTACCGATGATGTCAGATGGCATTTCATGGTTATGATCTTGGTGTAGTTCTGCCACAATTTGCTCCACTGCTGTGTCTAGATCTGAAATAGCAACTGGACGCTTTTCGCAAGATTTAATCAGTCCTTGTAAAATCTTGTCACGATGTAAGGCTTCTCTAGTCCCATCTTTTTTAATGACACGTAACTCTGTACGCTCAATTTGCTCATAAGTGGTGTAACGATAGTTACAATGAGCACAGATGCGACGACGACGAGTTGAACTTCCATCTTTGGAAACTCGTGAGTCTAAAACTCGATCTTTTAAGCTGCCGCAATTAACACATTTCATGTTGTTAATTATATTCTAGGCACTACATTTGGTAGTGTCAACCAGAAAACGGTGCCATTTATGGCACTTTATGAAAACTTTAAAATTTCTCAGGCAGAACTAGAAAATCTAAATTTACTTTTAGTTTAGAGAATAGGATTTGACCCTTTCTCTATTTAGCACTAGGGTCTGAACATGTCTTTTTCTTGGGTTATTGCCTCTCGCTATTTGAGTCCTGTACGTTCGATTTTCTCGAGCTTGAGCGCTTTGGCTGTGATTGGTGTAAGTTTGGGTGTCATGATTTTATTTGTGGTCACTGCGGTAATGACCGGCTTCGAAGATGAAATGAAACAACGCATACTCAGCTTCACACCGCATGCCTTACTCAATGAGTATTGGATTGATGAGAATCAAGGTATTTCTCAAGAACAGTTACTAAAGCAAATAGAGCAAACAGACAAAGTGGATTCTGTTTACCCTTACATTGAGACTTTTGCTTTAGCCCGCTCTATGGGAGACAAATATCCGATTTATTTTAGAGGGGTGGATTTTTCTAATGAAAAGCAAAATGCTACTTTAGCCACCTTATTAGACCCTGATATTCCTAATAACAATACCTACAATCCTAACTTAGGACTCAACCAAGCTATCATTTCTAGTAAGTTAGCGCGCAACCTATCTGTGAGTGTAGGTAGTTATATAGAGCTGCTTTCTTGGACACATTTTGAAAAGCTTGAACCCTATTATGCAACTGTTTCCTTAGACCCTCTTTGGCTGACCGCTCAAACACCCATAAAAGAAATTAAAAAGCAGCTCCAATCACAAAGTAAAATAGTATCTCAACAATTACTACTCCCCCTAGAACTACTTAAATCTAGTTATACTCAGCTTATTGATATTTATACTCAGCCTGCAAGAGAAGCAGAGTTAGCTATTATCCTAGAGCTCCTCAAACTCATCAATTCTGGTAAGAATGGCGCTCAAGCCGACACCAAGTATTTTGCCACAAGTTTTTTTGAGCAATATAACCAGCTCACTCAGCAATTAGCCACTCTAGATATTGAGCAAGCTGACCTCGACAAGTTTAAAACTATCAAACAACTCGCCTTACCAACCAAGGTTCATATCACAGGCATTTACCGTAGCTCTGAACATATCCAAGGCCCTGAGCTCATGCTCCCTATTGATTTAGCTTACGAATTACAAAGTCAAAATAACACAGTTAAGCAATGGGCTATACAAGTCGAAGATGCTTATGAGGTAGTTGAAACTCTCTCGCCTATCAACCAACAATTACCTCAAGGCTATGTCATTCAAACATGGTCAGAACTCTACCAATGGTGGTTTAATTTGGTAGCACGTGAAAAGACCATGATGAATTTAGTTTTATCTCTCATTACCATTGGTGCGGCTTTTTCTATGGCTGCCATTCTTTTCCTTCAGTCGATGCAGAAGAAACGTGAGATTGGCATCATGTTAGCACTAGGAGCCAAACCCACTCAAATAATGAGTATTTTTTGGATTCAAGCTATCATTATTGGCATCATAGGGCTAGCACTCGGACTAGCACTAGGCTACCTTGTCATTGATCAACGTGATCAAGTTGAGTCGTTACTCTCTAGTGTCGGCTTAGATCCTTTTCCTCAAGAGTTTCATGGAGTCAGTTCAATTCCTGCAAAAATTGAGCAATCTTCTGTGGTATTTGTGACCTTACTCAGCCTCATAAGTTGCTTGCTTGCTCCCATTTTACCCGCTATTATCTCGTTAAATAAAACACCCTCACAAACACTTAGAGATTTTTAATCCAACCTCTTATTCTAATCTCTTAATCGTCACTATTTAATTTTTGCTGCTGCACCATGCTTCACTTACCTAATCGACCACGCCGTAACCGCCAAAACCCTGCTCTGCGTAATCTTATCGAAGAGACCAAATTACATGCACATGATTTTATAGCCCCTCTCTTTGTGCATGCCAAAGACACTAGTGAAGCAATAGAAGCCATGCCAGGTTGCTCTAGATTTAGCCTTGATGATTTAGTCAAAGAATGTGGCGAACTAGTAGCACTTGATATCCAAGGTGTGATTCTTTTTCCGGCTATTGCTGAGAAACTTAAAACTTCTTGTGCCTCTGAATGCTGCAATCCAGACGGGCTCATCCCTCAAGCTATCAAAGCCATTAAAGCGCAATACCCACAGCTACTTGTACTCACAGATATTGCTCTAGACCCTTACAATGCAGACGGACATGATGGTATAGTCAGCACAGATAAGAACGGAAATCTCACCATCCTAAACGATGACACAGTGGCCACGCTCTGCAAACAGGCTCTGTGTCATGCTCAAGCTGGTGCTGATATTGTCGCTCCAAGTGATATGATGGATGGTCGTATTGGAGAAATAAGAACAGCTTTAGATACCCAAGGTTATCAAGATATTGCCATTATGGCCTACACCGCTAAATATGCATCTGCTTATTACGGGCCTTTTAGAGGGGCTTTAGAGTCAGCACCTAAATCAGGTGACAAAAAAACCTACCAGATGAACCCTGCCAACACCTCTGAAGCTTTTCGTGAGCTCGCCTTAGATCAAGCAGAAAATGCAGACATCCTTATGGTTAAACCGGCAGGTAGTTATCTAGATATCATTTATCAATATCGCCAGCAATCAAACCTCCCTATTGCAGCTTATCAAGTGAGTGGAGAATATTTAATGATTGAGGCTGGGTCTGCTGCTGGCTGGCTAGATAAAGACAAACTAATTGAAGAAAGTTTACTGAGTATCAAAAGAGCTGGAGCTCATATTATTGTAAGCTATTATGCCAAATACATGGCTCAAATACTACAAAAATAAATCCAACTATTTATCACCCATTTATAAACGTGCAAAAAATGTCAAAAACCATGGTTTTTTGTTGACTTTATAGGGATAAAACCTAAAACAAATTCACTCAATTATTATGTCTACTCCCGATATCGCCAATGGTAACACAGTTTATAATCAGGTTTGTGCAGCTTGTCATCAACCTACAGGTCTAGGTCTAGCAGGTGTATTCCCGCCACTTGATGGTTCCGATTGGGTCACAGGACCTGCCGGTTTACCTATCTCTATTATTCTAAAAGGATTACAAGGGCCGATTGACGTAAACGGAGTGACTTACAATAGTATGATGCCAGCGGCTGGATACCTAACTGACCAACAAATCGCTGATGTCACTACTTATATCCGCCAAGCTTGGAGTAATAAGGCGGATGCTGTTACGGCAGAAACTGTAGCTCAAGTCAAAGAAATGACCAGCGAACAAGTCCTGCCATGGACTGCAGAACAGCTACAAGCACTAGTTGCGGAGCACTCTGGCTCAGCGACCTCTGCTCCAGCTGTAGCTACTAGTACTACCTCTACAACTCTAGCTAATACAGGTAGTTTTGATGTTGCTAAAATCACTGACAAATCCGATAGCCATTGGTTCTCATTTGGGTGGGTGATTGGAGCTTTGATTTTTGTAGTAGCTATTATTGCTGGCTTGAAAAAATTGACACACTAGGTCATAGTTTATCATTATGTTTCTTCGCCTACTTTTAATAACACTTACTTTATTAAGTTTAACTAACTGTTTTGGCTCAAAACCAGAAGCAAAACCCGTTGATCCTACTAGCAGTAGTTTTCAACGTCATCAATACTATGACTCTAGCAGATCTAGTATAGAAACTTACCGTCAAGATGGCGTCAAATTTAAGTAATATTATGGGTATATTTAGCAAACCAAAGCTTAAATCAAGCGAAAAACGTGATTCAAATGAAGGCGATTGGATTAAATGTCCAAGTTGCGGTGAAATGCTCCACCACGTAGATATTAAAGCAAATTTTGAAGTCTGTACTAAGTGTGATCATCACTTTCTCCTTGGAGGTAAAGAGCGAGTAGCTCTTATTGCTGATGATGGTAGTTTTGAAGAGCTCAATGCTAATACTAAGGCACTTAACCCTCTAGACTTTAAAGGTTATGATGATAAGCTCATCATGCTCAAATCAAAAACACAGCTTGATGAAGGCGTGCTAACAGGCAAAATCAAAATTGATGGCAAGCCTGCGGTTATCGCCATTATGGATTTTAAATTCTTTGCAGGCTCTATGGGCTCAGTCGTAGGAGAAAAACTCACTAGAGCTATTGAAACTGCCACAGCAGATAAATGCCCTATTATTATCTTTTCAGCCTCATCAGGGGCTCGTATGCAAGAAGGTATGTTCTCACTCATGCAAATGGCTAAAACCTGCTCAGCATTAGCCCGTCATGCCAAAGCTAAATTGCCTTATTTTTCTATTATGACACATCCAACTACAGGTGGGGTAACTGCTTCATTTGCTACAGTGGGTGATTTGAATTTTGCTGAACCTGGATGCATGATTGGTTTTGCTGGCCCACGTGTAGTTAAAGAAACTACGCATCAGAATTTACCTCCTGGTTTCCAAACTGCTGAATTCATGCTCGAACACGGCCTCATTGATGCTATTGTCACTCGCCATGAGCTTAAGAAAAAGCTCGCTCAAGCGATGAATTACCTAGTTTAAGGATTCAAGCAACTTTGTTGTGAAGCTTATCAATCATAATCGAGCACCACGACAGCATGAGGAAGACGCCCTATGTGCCAAAAGCCACACTCAGGCTTTAAATGAGGCGATTTTTAGTGCAGAGGGCGAGCTGACGAATG
>Ga0209533_1001052_pt1 | contig 26096 bp, 24 predicted proteins | sample COG_04_FD_184748 | JGI IMG/M metagenome (GOLD analysis project Ga0209533, IMG submission 184748) | Pelagic Microbial community sample from North Sea - COGITO 998_met_04 (SPAdes) (version 2) | ecosystem: Environmental > Aquatic > Marine > Neritic zone/Coastal water | place: Helgoland, sampling...
CTGTGTATCAGGCTGTGTATCAGGTGTTGGCAAGTGCGGTAGCTGGTCTGTCATCTCAACAAACCCATCGGTAAGAGCGCTCAGCGAGATTGACTCGATGCGGAACCCTCAGTGCGGCGCTTGGCATAAGACCAACCAATCCACTAACACAGCGCAAGGCAATACAAATGAAGAACATCATCGACCTCGACAGGGAATAACGGCAAGTGTACGAATGCGCTGCCGCAATTACGTTGATGTGAAACAACTTGCACAAAAATTCCTCCGCCTATACTGCAAGCAATCCGCAGTTCAGGTCTAGCGTTGCCATGGCAGATGCAATCGACAACAACACGTCAACTCAGCCACTGTTACGCCGTTTGAGCCGGCGCGCAATCGCTGGTGGGCACCGCATCGCCACCGCTGAGTCCTGCACTGGGGGGCTTATCGCCACACTGTGCACGAGTATCCCGGGTAGCTCAGACTGGTTTGACTGCGGCATGGTGGTTTACAGCAATACGGCCAAACAGCGACTGCTGGGTGTCACAACAGAATCACTTCAGCACTATGGGCCCATCAGTAAACCCGTGGCTTGTGAGATGGCGCTGGGGGCCCTGGATCGTAGCATCGCTAATCTGTCGGTGGCGGTCACCGGTATAGCAGGCCCTGCCGGCGACGACATAGGAACCCCCGTCGGCACTGTCTGGTTCGCCTGGGCTCGACGCCTCGGCGACAACTCTACGCCTGAAATTCACCAGGCGCGCCATTATCTGTTTGCGGGTGACCGTGCAGTCATACGCCAACAGGCCGCAACCACCGCTCTTGAGGGCTTGATTCAATTGATGGACTAATACTGGGCGCGCAGCTCAGGCTTGGCTCTCAACCCAAGCCAAAAACTGCGATAAGGACATGGCGCCGGCTTGACGCGCTGACTCCTTGCCCTGCTTAAACAGCGCGAGTGTCGGGATTGATTGAATTCGGTAATTTGCCGCGATTTCCTGATTCGCCTCAGTATCCACCTTGAGCAGCCGAAAGCGTGGTTCGAGTTGACCGCTGGCCTGGGCAAAGGTTGGTGCGAACATTTTACAGGGACCACACCACTCAGCCCAAAAGTCGACGATCAGCGGAGTGTCGTTAAACTGCAGCATCTTTTGAAACTGCGCCAGATTGACCGCCGTCGGCTTGCCCGTGAATAGTGGCAGATGGCACTTGCCGCAAGTCGGTGCATCAGCGACTCGAGCATCCGGTACACGATTGGTGACAAAACAATGGGGGCAGACGATACCTGTGGTGGCCAAAATAGATTCCTTGTAGAGACGTTTGAAACCCAGATCTTGGGTCAGCACCGCAACATTCAATCACTGTCCGGGAATTAAACCGCCCTTATCGATCGCGAATCAGGCGCGCCTTAAAATTGCGACCTTTAATTTTACCTTCGGCAAGCTTCAATTTGGCGTCCCTAGCTGATTCCCGACGCACAGCGACATAGGCGCATTGATCAAAAATATGTATTTTACCAACGTCAGTGCCGGGTATCCCTTCAGCACCCGTGAGTGCACCGAGAATATCGCCAGGCCGAACCTTTTGCTTGCGGCCACCATCGATTTGCAAACACGCCATGACGGCGCGCATCGGCGCATTATCAAGCAGCAATGGCGGTGGCAAGGGCTGTTCCAGACTTTCAGCGTCGAGGCCTTGGGTCACCTTTGCCAGCTTATGTTCCTCACGTTCGCTATATAGGGTGCAGGCAACCCCACGGCTACCGGCTCGGCCTGTGCGACCAATGCGGTGCACATGGATCTGCGCATCTTGCGCAATTCGGTAGTTGATCACCGCGTCCAAGGCCTCAATGTCCAGGCCCCTGGCCGCAACATCTGTGGCCACGAGGATGGACACGCTTTTATTCGCGAACCTCACGAGCGTCTGGTCTCGGTCTCGTTGTTCAAGGTCACCATGCAGGGCCAGCGCGCTGAATCCCTCGCGCACTAACTCATCGGCAACTTGCTGGGTCTCGTGACGGGTATTGCAAAACACCAGGGTCGATTCAGGGTAGTACTGCAGCAACAACAGTCTAAGCGCGGTGGCTCGCTCAGCCTCATCGACGCGATAAAAGTATTGCGCAATGGTGTCATTGTCGTGGGTTGCAGCCACTTGAACCATCTCCGGTCGGTTCATGATTCGATGGCCGATGGCCTTAATCTCGTCGGCAAAGGTTGCACTGAATAGCAGTGTCTGCCGATTCGCCGGCACTTGCTTGATAATATTATCCAGTACTTCCTCAAAGCCCATATCCAACATACGATCCGCTTCATCAAGAATGAGCATATTCACCGACTCTAGTTTCAAGGTGCCTTTGCGCAGGTGATCTTCAATCCGCCCTGGGGTACCCACAACAATATGCACGCCGTGTTCGAGGGAACCGACTTGGGGACCGAACGGCATGCCGCCACACAGGGTGAGTACCTTAATATTATTGATGGCCCGCGCCAGACGCCGGATCTCTTTGGTGACTTGATCAGCCAATTCACGGGTGGGACATAACACCAGACACTGGACGCGGAATTGACTGGTGTCTAGCTTGCTGAGCAAGCCAAGCCCAAAAGCAGCGGTCTTGCCCGATCCGGTCTTGCCCTGACCGATGACATCCTGGCCCGCCAAGATCAATGGCAGGCTGCGCGCCTGGATCGGCGTCATTTCGGTGTAGCCTAAAGAGTCGAGATTTGCCAGCATCTCAGTAGATAAGGCGAGTGTTGAAAAAGCCACTTGGCTCACAATAGGATTCCTGCAGGACAGCAGACCCAGAAGGCCCGTCCTGATAAATGTGTCGGGAGATTAGGGCGCTCTTTTTACCCTTTAAACGCCGAGGATTCAAATACTCAGTTGAAAATCGGCTTTCAACGCTCCGTGTCGATTACAATTACCGGGTTCTGCCGCGGCGGCAGGAAAAAGTGGTTAGCATAGCGGTATTCCGGCTCAATCTGGCCGTTACAGTACCAGTCAACAATTTGTCCCGTTCCGCCGGTGCCGGCAGCCGGTTTGCCGTCATAGACCGCAATCAATTGATCGGCGCGCTGAACAATATAGGCGCCGGCGAGCGCGTATTGTTTGTTCCGAGCTTCATTATCACGCGCCTCCTGACTGATGGCCAGTTCACGAACATTGCCAAATTTCATCGGTAGCTCGTAATAAAACTCGGCTTTGCCAATCAGCGTCTTGAACTCATCCTGTGAAGCCTTACTGGCAAAATCTTGCACATACAGATCATAGGGCAACGGTAAGGGAACTTGCAGGGAAGCACCTAAAATGTCCATCGCCAGCTGCGCAACCAGGCGATCAGCACCCTCTGCCAAGGGCGAGAGGATGGTAAACTGGTGATTCGTATATTTCGCCTGCAGCCCGAGCAGGCAAGTCTTTATCCGCTGGCGTAAGTTTGGATCGGCGAGCTTGTCTGAATTCAAGCGATGCCCCGTAACGCCGATGATAAGTTTTCGCTCGGTAAAAATACCCGATTGCTGCGCGAAATAGTCTGCTTGCAGGGCCGCCTCTTCAGTTTCTCGTCGCTGTTGCGTCGCTGAGAGCTGTTCCCATGGCACCAGGAAGGGATTGATTTTCGCCTCTTCAATACGTTTTGGGCCATATCGCCAGCCATCGTAGTGCTTGGTGTTAACGTAGCGGTTATGTTCCATTTTTGCTTGGACTGCCACCTCGGCCGCGGAAAAAATTGGCACCACGGAAGGTTGAGTTGCCGGTGCGCAACGAATCGCTCTGAGACGAATGGACCAATGATCGGCTTTAAGCAGATTTTGTTTGCGCTCCCACTGGGGTAAATCGTTCCACAGTTGCAAGGCCTTATGATGGCTTGAATCCCCGCTCGCACTGAGCAGGTTGGGTTGCGACTCAAGATACATTTGGTGGATGCAGCGGGCGAGTTTGTCCAGTTGCCGGGTCAAGACATTATCGACATGCAGCACCTCATCAAACATGCCGAAGGGATAGAGCCCATCGGGGATTTCCTGCTCTCCGGTATTGGATTCCAGCAATTGCGCCAAACCACTGGTACGTTGCATACGGACCAGAATAGGCGCGTTACTGGCACGTTTGTTCAGTAACGCAACACGCAACATCAATGCAACATTAAGACTTTCTTCGTCGGAATCAGTGCAAATAATATGTTGTGTCACAGACGGCAACAAAGCCGCAACATCCCCGGAAAACACGTGGGGACCGATAGTCGTCTGCTTGATAAAGGAATAATCACAAATCTGTGCCAGGTCAGGGTATTCCTCGTTGAACCGAAGCATTTTCTCGTCCGCATCTGCATCGAAAATTGAAAATCGAATACGTGAGCCGTTAGCGTACTGGCACATCAAGGCTGCTTCGACCACGAGTTTTGCTGCCAGTCGTTTAAATCCATAGATGGCCAGATGGACGCGTTCCTGGTTAGCAACATCCGCGAATACTTCAGGGGGGTAATCTCTAAGCAGCAGCCTGGCACTCAAATCATAGACGCTGAAAAACGAGATCTCGGCGATGGAATAGTCCGCAAAGAATTTGGGATAGCTCTCGAGTTGGTGCGCCAGGCCGATCTCATTTAAATGAATGTGAATTTTTAGGTGCGCCGCGTGAGTGCCGCTTTCTCTTAGTCGCGTTCGCGTCTTGATCGCCAATTCCACATTGGTGCCATCATCGCCTGTTAACGCAATAAGTTGCGCCGCGTGAGTGACATTAATGCGCTCGAGCATACGATCTTCAAAGATATCACCGACCAAGACACGCATACCAAGATCTCTGGCGCGTTGAATCAACAGGTTATCCGGCTCTCGCTCAACCACGACGATTTTAAGCGCTGGGTCGCAGGTCCGTAAAAACTGCCAACTCTTGTCGCCAAGACCGACGACGATCATATGCCCCGAGTAATAGCGCACTAGGCGGTTGCCCATGGAGACCCGGTAATTAGACGCAACTACCAGAATAATCGAGGTGACCGCGGCAAGTGGCGCCAGAAAGCGTACCAGCTCAATCTGTAGGGGCACCGGATCCAGACCCAGAGTCCACTCGCCACTCAGGAAGAAAAGCATGAGAATCTCATAGACCGAGGTGGTGAGTTCGGTGGTGAGTTTTTGTGGCGCAATGACATACTGACCCCAAAGACCCAGGGCAAACAGAACGCCAACAATGATCGAGACAAATATACGCTGACTCATAACTGGATACAGAAACCGAGGCGGTGTCCGGTCAGTCTAGCCCGTCTACAGAACGAGCCTGAAGCAGATTTCCTCGCTATCGAGCCTCATCTTGCAAAACATTGTCTGGGATCATCTTTCCAGGGTTCATGATATTCAGTGGGTCGAGAGCCCGCTTGATTGAAGCCATCACTGCCACCGCAGCACCGTGCTCTAGTTCCATATAAGCCAGCTTGCCATAGCCGATCCCATGCTCGCCGGTACAGGTACCGCCCATGCTCAGCGCGCGCTTGATCAAGCGATCATTGACGACTTTAGCGATCTCCAGCTCTGCTGGCTCGTCCACATCAACGAGCAGCAACAGGTGAAAATTGCCATCACCCACATGGCCGACGATGGGTGCCAGCAGGTCAAACTCCAGCAGATCACGTTGGGTCTCTTGAATGCAATCTGCCAGCCTTGAAATGGGCACACAGACATCAGTGGGCCAACCACTGGCACCGGGTCGCAGCGCTCTTGCCGCATAGTAAGCATCGTGGCGAGCTTGCCATAACTTGTTCTGCGCTTCCTGTTCGACGGCCCAGGTAAACTCGGAGCCATGATTCTCCTGCACCAGCTCGGCAACCCGCTCGCTTTGTTCAACCACACTGGCGCTGGTACCGTGAAATTCAAAGAACAAGGTCGGTTGGGCCGGGTAATCGAGCTGGGAGTATTGATTGATGGCCTGCATCTGCGCCGCATCTAACAGCTCGACTCGCGCCACTGGAATACCCGACTGAATCACCTCGATCACAGTTTGGACCGCGGCGTCGATGCCGGCAAAGGAGCATACCCCTACCGCATGCGCTTCAGGTAAGCCGTAGCACCGCAACTGCACCTCGGTGATAATACCCAGGGTCCCTTCTGCACCACAGAATAGTCGCGTCAGGTCGTAGCCCGCCGCCGATTTCCGCGCTCGACTACCCGTCCTAACAATCTTGCCGTCTGGCATGACCACCGTCAGTCCCAGCACATTATCTTTCATAGTGCCGTAACGCACCGCGTTAGTACCTGACGCTCGCGTGGATGTCATACCGCCAAGGGTCGCATCGGCCCCCGGGTCAACAGGGAAAAATTGGCCGTGGTGGCGTAACGCGGCATTCAGCTGTTTGCGCGTCACGCCAGCTTGGACCCGGCAATCCAGATCGTCGACATTAATCTCGAGAATCTGGCCCATTTGTGACATGTCCATACAAATGCCGCCCTGTGTGGCTGCGATATGGCCTTCGAGAGATGTGCCTGCGCCAAAAGGTACTAGCGGCGTGCGGGTTTGTGCGCACAGCTTAACGATTTGACTGACTTCCTCATTGGTGACGGGATATACCACCACATCGGGTGAGCATGGCGCATGGAACGACTCATCTTGACCATGTTGATCTAACAGGTGACGTTGCGTGCTCATACGATTCGGCAGGAGCGCGTCTAAGGCTGCGTGTACTTGCGGACTTAAGTTTGACATGATGACATACTCGGGTAGATCGACTTAGAATACCTGCTTTAACCCTTCAATTGGAATCCTATTATGCCTACTCCAGCTCGCGTCGTTGTCCTGCCTCAGCAACCAGGACCGCTCCAGATCGTGTCTTTGGACTTGCCAGATCCAGGCCCCTACCAAGTGGTTGTGAAACAGTACGCGAGTGGCGTTTGCCATAGCCAACTGCATCAGATGCACAATCCACGCGCTAACCCTGTTGTTCTCGGCCACGAGTCTACCGGGATTGTGTTGCAGGTCGGCAGTGCCGTTGAGCATGTCGCCGCAGGCGATATGGTGATGGTCACCTGGGTGCCTCGGAATGCTAACGGCACTGATCGTGCACCTGAGTCGGCGACCCTGGCCCTGCCGGATGGCAGTGTCGCTCGCTCACAAAACGTCTTTACCTGGGCTGATACCACCATTGCCGATGAGCAATATGTGGTCAAGGTCGCGAATGATACCAAACGAGATGTCACCGCCATCATTGGCTGTGCCGTGATGACGGGTGCGGGCGCCGTGGAGAACACCGCTGGCGTTAAGGCAGGAGAAAGCGTGGTGATTTTCGGTGTCGGCGGCGTGGGCTTATCGGCCGTTGTCGCAGCTAAGGCCGTTGGCGCCAATCCAATCATTGCAGTCGACCTGGACGATACGAAGTTGGCCTTTGCTCGACAGTTTGGCGCAACCCATGCCATTAATGCGGGTCAGGGCGACCCCATCCAGCAGATTAAGGCCCTGACAACCAACACCTCAAAACGCAATTTTATGGGCATGCCCGTGTCTGGCGCTGACTATGCGTTTGACTGTATTGGCCTGAAACAAACCATGGAGCAAATCGTACCGGCCGTTAGAGACGGTACTTTCGGCGCGCGAACCGGCGGTACGGCTGTGCTGGTTGGGGTGCCACAGACTCCCGTGCAACTCAATGCGGTCGACATGCTGATTAATGAGAAGAAGTTTGTTGGTAGTATCGGCGGCAGTTGTTCTCCTGATCGAGACTTCCCGAAGTATCTCGATTGGTATGCCAATGGCCAGCTGGATCTCGATGCTATGGTGACTGAGCGTTTCAGCTTGGACCAGATCAACGAAGCCACCCATGCGCTGGAAACTGGCAAAATCAGTGGCCGGGCTATTCTTGAGTTTTGATAGCGCGTCGTAATAGCGCGTCGTAATCGCGCGTTTTGATAAGGCTGGGTTTCGGGGCCAGCAGGCCCCGTTACTCGCCCAACTCATCACCGGCATGCTGCCGAATCTTCCAATCGCCCGCTACGCGGTGCCACTTACCCTGTTCATCGCAACTCACAAAAACGGGTTGTGCATGATGCATGGATAGATCGGCGATATCAGCCTCACTGAGAATGCCTAATTGCGCGCAGGCGTGGCGAATGGCTGCGCCGTGGCCGACGATCAGCTTCAGTTCGCTGGGCGCCAGAACTTGCCACGCATGTTGAATATGGGCGGCGACCCGTGCGCCAGCTTGACGCAGCGACTCCGCGCCTTGAAACGGCAGACAAAAATCACTGTTTGACTTCCAGCCAGCAGGCAGCGGTACAAACCGCGGGTCAGCGGCGACGATCGCCGCGATGGCCGCTACATCAAGATTCGCCGCCGCACCGACGCTGCGTTCCGATAAGCCCTCAAATTCCTTAATCGTTGTCGCTGTGTCGCCAGTTGGCCGCTTTGAAAGTGCTTCTACTGGCAACGCTTCAGCAATGAGGCTCGCAGTTTGCCAGGCGCGAAGCTGACGGGATGAATCTAACTGAGGGTCGATGCTGCAGTGATGGCTGGCGCTGAATTCACCGATTAACTTGCCACAGTGACGGGCTTGGGCTTCACCCACGGGTGTTAATGGATATGGCAGCAAGGCACTGGGCACCCCTTGCGGCTGCCGGTAATCGCCATGACGAATAAGCGCAATCACGCTTTTCGGGTTCATCGACATCCCGCCTCGCCGTCAACTAAGACGAGTAACAGGCAGTGCTCGACAATATCGTCAAGCTTGGCGTGAGCGGGCTTGATCTGGCCTTTGGCCATGAACGGCTTCAGGCCTAGATCGATCACTGGGTTGTCTCTATGCCGCCGATCAAGCTGAGATAACATGGGCGTACTCCAGGAGAGTTTTAAGGGCGGCCTTGGGTGAATAGCACTATATCAATTCAAGCGCATATTGCTCGGCACTGCCGTCCACTTATCATGGACGTGAGCTTGTTAACGTGAGCTTGTTAACGTGAGCGTCGAGTGAAACCCTTACCACCTTCGGGATTATCGCCGGTGAAAGTCTATAGGTGGCGAAGCAGAATGAAAACACCAATTGTAATTGCTGAGCGCCGTGCGAGTCTGTGCGCGCCACAGATTGCGATGAGATGCAGTCCCAGCAGGCTGGCGGGCCTGAGCGACCAGGCTTATGCCGATTGACAAGGCCTTGATAAATTCCAATGATGGTGTCTTCCGTCATTCTTCAAACAGGGAGTCAGCTATGCAGACAGGCAAATTCACGGGTTTTGAGGTTCGCATCGAAGAACCTGGCATCGCCTGGATCGAATTCAATGAACCCGCCAAGCTCAATGGTATGAGCGTCGGCAAAAAGCGCGACCTGATTGAAGTATTAACTCAGGCGCAAATGGACAATGCCATTCGCGTCATCGTCTTTATCGGCACCGGTCGCGGTTTTTGTGCCGGCGACGATCTGCAGGCCTATAGTGCGCCAAATTCTAATCCCAATGCGCTGATGCCCTCTATTCCGCCAGGCCACGATAACGCAATTGGTACCTATAACGGCTTGCGCCAAGTGTCCCAAGCGCTGAATGTGGCTATTCGCAATCTGGACAAGATCACCATCGCGGCTATCAATGGCGTGGCGATCCAGACCGGCCTGTCCCTGGCTCTCGCCTGTGACTTTAAGATCGCCGCGAAATCCGCGCGTCTGGGGTCCGCCACCCTGCGGTTTGGCTTGCTACCTGACGAGGGCGGCCAATATCTGTTACTGCAGCATCTCGGCTTGACCACCACCCTGGACTTCATTTTGCGCAAGCGTATCGTCGAGGCTGACACCGCGTTGTCAATGGGTCTGGTAAATGAAGTCGTTGAAGACGCAGACCTGCGAGACCATGTGCAGGCCCTGGCGACGGAATTGGCGAATGGCCCGCAAGTCTCTATGCGCCTGTTGAAGCGCTCCATTTACCAGGCCACCGAGTTAACCTTTGCCCAGTCCTTGGACGAAATTGCCGCCAAGACAGCGATTACCGACCACCATCCTGATGCCCGCGAAGGCGTTAGTGCCTTTCGCGAAAAAAGAACGCCCGCATTCAACGCCTGGTTACGCAAGGATCAGTAGTTGCCAGTAGGCAGCACTGAGCCGCTGTGCCAGAATAACGTCTTTGAATATTTTGCGCCTGTCTAAGAAGCGCCTTAATGCGAGAACAACACCATGTCTGAAGCCAGCCAAACCACACCCGCAGCTGATGAGGTCAGTCGTCCCAAGCCAATCAGTCTGCCGGACGCCCAGCGCCTCAAATTGGCGGCACGTAATCACGGCCTGGCATTGTTGGCCGCCATAACATTATGGGCTGCCGCTGATGCCTGGGCCATGACCAGCGGGTTAAACCTGGCGACCGGCTTGTCACTGCTGAATGCCTTCGCTGCCATGACCATTATCGCGACGATCTTTCATGAATGGGGTCACTTTGCCGGGGCGAGAATCGCTAAGTCGTACTCTCCCATGGTCACGAACCCCACCGGCGCGTTTATTTTTGGCTTTAATTTTGCGAAAAATACTCGGCAACAATTTCTGGCCATGAGTATCGGTGGCCCGGTGGGCAACTGGCTGTTGATTACTCTGGTGTTTCTGTTCGTGCCTCTCGATAATCCTGGTCGGGTCATGCTCCTGGCCGTCGCTGTCGCGCGGGGGATCAGCGTGCTGATATTTGAACTACCTATTATTCTTCGAGTCATGAATGGTGGCGACCCAGAGACCGAATTGAACGTGGGTCAAGACAATGGTTCCGGCGATCGCGGTCAGGTGATTGGTTACGCCGCAGGTGTTCTGCTGTGGATTTTGGCCGTCTAGATAAGGTTCACTGCAACCCACTTTAACCGCTGAATCAGAAGCTCGAATCGCAGTTTCCACCAGTGAGAATAAGGCCGATGCGTCGGTTGTTGAAGTGTTCTGGGTAGCGTAAAACTGCAGCCAGGGTGACCGCTGATGAGGGCTCCACCACCTGCTGGAGTTCCTCCCAGATCAACCGCATTGCCGCCGAAATTTCAGCTTCCGAGACCAGCAAAATCCCGGCGCAGCGGCCTTGAATAATCTCGAAATTCAAGGCGCCCAAGGTGGTTCGCAAACCATCGGCCATGGTCTTCGGAGTATGACTCAAGACCCGCACGCCAGAGGTGAAAGAGCGATAAGCGTCGTCGGCCATCACCGGCTCGGCGCCGAACACCTGGGGTCCGCCAGCTACTGCCAGAAGCGTACCCGCGAGCAAACCGCCACCACCCACCGGCGTCACAATGTCATCTAGATCAGGCACTGCTGCCATCAATTCCAAGCCCACAGTTCCCTGCCCGGCAATGATTCTGGCGTCATCATAAGGTGGGATAAAATTGGCGCCGGTGCGGGCCACGACCGCGGCCAGAGAAGCCTCGCGGGCTGGCAAGGTGGACTCACACTCGATGATTTCAGCGCCGTGCTGGCCGATATTGCGCTTTTTGACGCCAGCGGCATTCTCGGGCACAACGATATAAGCCGGTATTCCGCGGCTAGCCGCGGCCCAGGCCAAAGCCGCGCCATGGTTGCCTGAGGAATGGGTGGCTACACCTCGTCGAGCTTGCGCCTCGGTCAAACCGATAACCGCATTGAGCGCGCCTCTGGCTTTGAAAGATCCGGTCACTTGCTGATGTTCAGACTTAAAGAATAATTCAGCACCCGCAAGCTTATCCAACCCCGCACTGCGTAGCACCGGGGTTTCAAGCAAGCCGCCAACAAGACGCTGCTGGGCTGCCAGGATATCTGCCAGCGTGACAGTCAAGGCCTGATGCGCCACTAGCTTATATAGTCCGAGGCGAACTTCTTAATGCCCGCCACGGGATCTTCACCCAGCGCCATGACGGGAACGACCAGGCGATGTACGCCACAATCTTCAAGGGCTTTAACCGCTGCTTCACCGCCACTGCCGGTCCACATGCAGGTGATCTCGATCTCGCTCATATCGCGTTGGACCAGGTCACACTGCGCCTTGATCAGATCAAGATGCTCGCGCAGTTCCTTGGGATCTCCCGTTGGCGCGAACCAACCATCCCCATGGCGGGCGATCCGTTCATGAATCTTACCTTTGATGCCGCCAATAATGACCGGTAAGGGTGACTGCCGCGGTATGGGAAAACTCTTGAAACCATGCCAGCTCAAAAACTCACTTTCATGCTCAACCACCTCTCCTGACCAGACTTTGCGCATCGCCGCACAATAATCATCAAACCGTGCGCCACGCTTTTCAAAGGGTGTGCCCATCGCCACAAACTCTTCTCGCAGCCAGCCAATACCAAGACCCAACAACAGCCGGCCAGCAGATAGCATATCGAGGCTAGCGGCCTGCTTGGCCAGGTATAGGGGGTTTGTCTGTGACAAAATATTGACCCCAGTACCCAAGCGCAACGTACTCGTGCTCGCGGCAATAGCGGCCAGGGCAATCAATGGATCGACGAGATTGGTCTCAGGGCTCACACCCATCTTGCCATTATTGTTGTAGGGGTATTTGGATTCATAGTTGATGGGCACTATAACGTGCTCAAAGGTCCACACAGACTCCATACCGACCTGCTCGGCGAGCTGCGCCAGAGCCGTCATTTGTGCCAGTGACTGGATACCAATATTGACCGGGATGATTCCGAATTGCATGGGTGCTTCCTCCTAGGTAAATAACGTTTGTGGTGTTAATCCCTGTTATTAGCTCAATGATCGCCGGGCTGTTCGACTTTCGCCCAGCTGTCACGCAACCCAACGACCCGATTGAAAACCAGATGATCCGGCTTCGAGTCCTTATTATCGATACAAAAGTAACCCTCGCGCTCGAATTGAAAGCGCTGCTCCACTGTCGCATCAGCCAGGCTTGCTTCGACGAACCCCTGCACGGTCGTGCGCGAGTCGGCATTCAGCAGATCGCGATAGTCTTGATCAGACGCATCGGGAAAGTCGACGGTAAATAAGGGCTCAAATAACCGGATCTCGGCAGGCTGATTTTGCTGTGCGGAAACCCAATGAATAACCCCTCGCACCTTTCTGCCAACGGGGTTCTCGCCCAGTGTTTCAGGGTCATAGGTGCAACGCAGTTCGATAATTTGCCCTGCATCATCTTTGATGACCTGATGGGCCTTGATCACATAACCATAACGCAGCCGAACTTCGCCATCGGTGACCAGGCGTTTATATTTGCGATTGGCCTCCTCACGAAAGTCTTCTCGATCGATATAGACCTCGCGGGTAAAAGGCAGCGTGCGAGTGCCGAGCGCGTCGATCTTGGGGTGGTTAGCGACGGTCAAATTCTCGACCTGATCCTCAGGGTAATTTTCAATCACGACTTTTAATGGATTAAGCACGCCCATAACTCGTGGCGCCTTGTCTTCCAGGTCGTCTCGGATGACACTCTGCAGCATTGCCAACTCAACATTATTGTCGCTCTTAGTCACGCCGATTCGACGGCAGAAATCTCGAATAGAAGCTGGCGTATAACCCCGGCGTCGAAGGCCAGCAATAGTTGGCAGACGCGGATCATCCCAGCCAGACACCAGCTGGTCTTCAACCAGCTGCTTGAGTTTGCGTTTGCTCATCACCGTGTATTGCAGATTCAACCGTGAAAATTCGATTTGTTGTGGGTGACAATCTACCTCGATGTTGTCCAGCACCCAATCATACAAAGGCCGATGCGCCTCAAAGCCAAGATCGCAGAGAGAATGCGTGATGCCTTCCAAAGCGTCAGAGATGCAATGAGTGTAATCGTATAATGGGTAGATGCACCATTGATCACCTGTCTGGTGATGATGTACGTGGCGGATCCGATAGATTGCCGGGTCCCTGAGGTTCATGTTCGGTGAGGCCATGTCGATCTTCAGGCGTAAAATGTGTTCGCCGTCTTTGAATTCACCGGCCCGCATGCGGCGAAACATATCCAGATTGTCATCTACGCTGCGCTCACGGTACGGACTGTTTTTACCTGCCGACGTCAGGGTACCTCGATATTCACGAATCTCTTCGGCCGACAGCGAATCAACATAAGCCTTGCCTGCCGTGATCAACTGCTCGGCGAATTGATACAGCTGTTCAAAGTAGTCAGAGGCATTACGGATCTCTCGCCACTCAAACCCAAGCCAGCTGATATCGGTCTTCATTGACTCCATAAACTCAATGTTTTCTTTCAACGGGTTCGTATCGTCGAAGCGCAGAAAAGTCGACCCGCCAAATTCCTGGGCAATACCAAAACTCAAGCAGATTGCCTTGGCATGACCGATATGCAGGTAACCATTCGGCTCAGGGGGAAACCGCGTGACCACCTGTCCCGCATTTTTGCCTGCAGCAATATCCTTCTCAATAATCGTTCGAATAAAGTTGGCTGGATATTTTTCGATATCTTCGTTCATGTCGTTGGTTTCACAGTAGCCATCTAAAGATGGTGAATTAGTCGAATAACAGTGCGCCGACGCAGGTCAGAGTCACCATAACAAAAAGTAGCCATTTTAACGCATTCTGCGGCACGTTGATGGCCACTCTGACGCTCAATGTTGCGCCGGCAACCATGCCAGCGGCGAGTAGCAATCCTGGCACCCACAATACTTGGTCGCGGCTGATAAATACTATCAATGCGACGATGCTAAACGCCGCCGTGCAGACCATCTTCAAGGCATTAGTCCGCACGAGATCATAGCGTAAACCGCCGGCTAAGGCCGCGATCAAAATAAAACCGACGCCGGCCTGAACAAAGCCGCCGTAGACGCCAGCGCCGAATAGCATAACCGCTGCAGTAGGTCGCTCGAAGACTTTGTAGGGCTCGGTTCCTGGCTCGGGTATCACTGCGCCGGGCTTGATTAACATCACCAAGGCCAAGGTGACCATGGTACCGAGCAGTATAGGCTTCAATACCACCACAGGTAAAAAGGCCGCGAACAGAGAACCCACTAAGGCACCCAACAGCGTCGGAATCAGTACGGGCCCGACGGCACTTGAGTCCAGCTTGTCCTGATCTTTAAAACCTTTAACACCAGCCAGGGACTGGAACAACACCCCCACTCGGTTGGTCGCGTTGGCGATATCGGCGGGCATGCCTATCAGCATCAGCGCCGGCAGTGTCAGCATAGAACCGCCACCCGCCAGTGTGTTGATGAATCCGCCGATCACGCCTGCAGCCAACAAGGCTGCGATACCGGTAATACTTAAGGAAACGTCCAAATTGGTCTACCACAAACAGTAAGAGAAGGCGCATGGTATGCGAGGCACCCGGAATGTCAACGTTGGTCGTGCAATTAGCTCTGGCGTCATTGCCGATCGGGCCGCGGCGACCCCTGATAGACCTCGTCAAATTGACAGATATGTATTTTATAACAACAGCTTATACAAGCTTCCTCAAAACATTATCGATGCCGCTGAGTCGATACCCGATACCACCGATAGCGACGTTATGGCGCGACATACCGGGGAACAGATTTGCGGGCAATCCAGTACAACTCACCCTCCTCGTTGCCGATCACCAGTTGCTCATTATCAGCCCAAGCCACCGCTTCCACTTGTTTCGACTCGCGCCACGGCAGGGGCAAGCGATAGGCCGTACCCGATAACCATTGATCATTGGCGCCAGGCTTTTCAAACAACCAAAGATCTCTGTAACTAATCACCGCCAAATACCGACCATCGGGCGACAAGTCAGCGCCGGTGGCCACCGACATTGCCGAGTGGGTATCAACTCGGGTCAGTATATTGAAGCGATCCGTATAACGTGTATCCAGTCGGTATAATACTGCGCCAACTTCAAATTTATCGATTTTGCCAGGCTGACGATGCTTGGTAATAAAGTACAACTTATCCTGAAATACAAATAGCGCCTCACTGTCGTAGTGCCAAAGCTTGGCTGGATACTCCCGCTGTTCCGGGTAGCGTATCGGCAGAAAGCTTACTGGCCGGGTTAATTCCGCCGCCCGTGGATTAGGCTCCGGGATCACATAGACCCCCAGATCACGGCGCGCATTGCCGTTGTTGCCCATATCTGCAATATAGAGGTGCTCAGCATCAGTGGCGATGTCCTCCCAATCCACGTTAGCTGCTACGAGAATAGGCAAACCCGGCCAAGGGGTCTTACCTCGAGCGCTAACCTCGCCATGGAATTCTCCCGCCAAAAAACTCGGAAAGATAATCTTGCCCAAATGATCAATGGCAAACAGTCGAGCTTGGTCGCCGCTGTCGTTATGGGCCCAGTAGACGTCATCGAATCGACGACTTTTAACGAGACCGCTTAACTCATTAAGGGTACTGAACTTGATCGCCGTGGGTGTGCCAAGCACCGAGTCGGCTGCTACCGACAAGGACCACAAGCAACTCACGATAACCAAAAGATGTCTTAAATACATAGTCACTCCTTCCTAAAGCATTACTTTGCGCGCTGGGCCAAGGCACCGGCGAGTATAACGCCGGCTACCAAAAAACACTTGCAACATTGCATCAGGTCGCTATCATAAAGCCCATGTGCAAAATTAATCGCCTCCATTTTTATCGTGCCGCGACGCCGCTGACCACCAAAGGTGTCGTGGCTAACTGTGTTGCGCAGCCTTATTGCTTCTATACTGACAACTTCTATACCAACAGCTTCTTTACGAACAGATAGAGCGCTTGATACAAGATTAGGCGGTCATGACCGCCGACAGGAAACCCCGATAGGCGCAGGTCAATCGGGGTTTTTTTTTAGTTATAGCTTTACGTAACCAATACTTTCGAAGAATTGACAGGATCTGCGGATCAGGAAATCAAGATGACAAACGTGATAGTGGATGATTTAAACGTGTTAAGTGAACAGACCCTGATAACGCCTAACGAACTTAAGAAATTAATTCCGGCCTCAGACACGGCGCTAGCCACCGTTTCTAACGCCCGGTTAACCATCAAAGATATCCTCGAGCACAAGGATTCACGCCTATTCGTGATTATCGGACCCTGCTCGATCCACGATATTGATGCCGCAATGGAGTATGCGCGGCGCCTTAAGGTTCTCGCTGAGGAAGTCCAAGATTGTCTGGTCCTCGTGATGCGCGTGTATTTTGAAAAGCCTCGCACCACAGTCGGCTGGAAAGGTTTTATCAACGACCCGTACATGAACGATTCTTTTGCCATTGAAGACGGCCTCAAGCTTGCCCGGCAATTACTGGTGGATTTAGCCGAGATGGGCATTCCGACTTCAACTGAAGCCCTCGACCCTGTTTCGCCGCAATATTTGCAGGACATGATCAGCTGGAGCGCTATCGGTGCGCGTACCACTGAGTCGCAGACCCACCGTGAAATGGCCAGTGGCTTGTCTTCTGCCGTCGGCTTCAAAAATGGTACCGATGGCGGCCTCGCGGTCGCAATCAATGCCTTACAGTCGGTCTCAGCGCCCCATCGGTTTCTTGGTATTAATCATGAGGGTCAGGTCGCGGTGATTCGAACTCGTGGCAACCAGCATGCCCATATCGTCCTGCGCGGTGGTGGTGGCAATACCAACTATGACTCTGTGAGTGTCGCCGTTTGTGAGCAGGCACTGGCCAAGGCGTCAATTGATGCCAATATCATGATTGACTGTAGTCACGCCAATTCATCGAAGAACTATGCATTGCAGCCGCTCGTCATGGAAAACGTCGGTAATCAAATTGCTGAGGGCAACCGCTCTATCGTTGGCTTGATGGTGGAAAGTAACTTGAATGCGGGTAACCAGGCTATTCCCACCAAACTCGAGGACCTTGAGTATGGCGTCTCAGTGACTGACGCTTGTGTCGACTGGGCAGCCACAGAGAGCATGATTCGAGACCTAAGAGACCGAGTCAAAACCCACTTGCCAGAACGTCAAGCGCTTCGCGCTGCAGATTTTAAGGCGAAATCAGCCTGAGTGGTGACGATCCATGGGAGATCTACCTTGACGTCGATGGGGTCTGCGCCGACTTTATCAGACCGGCGTTAAACCTTGTGGGTCTAGATCCCGACGGCACCATGCAACGCTGGGCCGCTGAGTTTGCGGGCGACTTTTATCCCACGGAGCTCATCGGCATGCCGCGAGAGCAGTTTTTTGAGCAAATCGATGCACACGGTGCCAGCTTCTGGCGTGAGCTGCCGGCTTACCCTTGGTTTCCAGCGCTACACCAGGCCTTGTCAAAGCTAGGTCACGTGGTGTTTTTGACAGCCCCTACCGGCTTTCCCGACTGCCTGGCTGGAAAGTACCAATGGCTTTGTGACTATTTTGGCGAGGGTTACACCGACTGTATCTTTACCGGTCACAAAGACCGTTTGGCCCATCCCCGTGCGATCCTGATTGACGACAGCGACAGCAATATAGCCTTATTTAACCGGCGCGGCGGCCAGGGGCTGACATTTCCGCAGATGTGGAATCTTGCCGGGTATGCAGACAACCCCGCAGAATTGATTATTCAACAAGTTACCCGCATCGTCTCGCCGCCGCCACGCTAGCTAACCCCTAACGGGCTAGCTTTGGCTGACGGCTAGTCATGAGACTCGGCAACCGCTAAAAATAAGCGTTTTCCGTTACTGTATGGTCCGTGACATCCTTGACTGCTGTGAGCTCAGGAATCAGTTCAAGCAGCGTCTTCTCGACCCCATCTTTGAGCGTCATATCTACCATGCCGCAACCCTGGCAACCCCCGCCAAACTGCAGTACCGCGATATTCATATCCACAACTTCAACCAGGCTGACATTACCACCGTGGCTTGCCAACGAAGGGTTGACCTGGCTATGCAGCACATAGTTAATCCGATCTTCGATGGGACTATCATCTGAGACTTTCGGTACCTTGGCATTCGGTGCCTTAATCGTGAGCTGGCCACCCATCTTGTCTTTCGCATAATCCACCATCGCGTCCACCAAAAACGGCTTGCTGCGCGAGTCGATCCAGGCGCCGAAGCCCGTATAGTCGACTTTTTCATCAGTGGTTTGTTCTTCGCCAGGTTTACAGTAGGCAATGCAGGTCTCTGCCATAGGCGTGCCTGGGTCAGAGATAAAAATGCGAATATCGTTGGCATCGTCTTGTTTGGACAGCAAACTGACCAGATATTCCTGGGCTGATGGTGTGATTTCGACCATGTTCGAGTCCGTAGGCAATTGATTAGGCGGCAATTGTAACTAATCAGCCCCCTCATGAGCAATGGCCGCGGCCCTAAGCTTCTGCTTTTAAAAGATTTTCAAACTCGCCAAGATGAAGCGGATTCATCTTCGCAAAGACGGATCTTCAATCCACGGTAGCGCCACACCTGCTAAACTCGCGACCTGTAAATAACCGCCCATCAAGATACCTGAAAACATGAAACAATCATCGCGCTCGGCCCTCCTGCACGCCCAACTGCAACAACGCATTCTGGTAATGGATGGCGCTATGGGCACTATGATCCAAGAGCTGAAACTCACTGAAGCCGACTTTCGCGGCGAGCGATTCATTGACCATCCCTCTGATGTTAAAGGCAATAACGAGTTGCTGACCCTTACGCAGCCGGAGGCCTTGAAAAATATCCACATGGCGTATCTGCGGGCTGGATCAGATATTATTGAGACCAATACCTTCACGGCGAATCGTGTCTCTCAAGCAGACTATGGCACCGAAGAGTTTTCCTACGAGATCAATGTGCAGGCGGCCCGCCTCGCCAGACAGGCAGCAGATGAGATCACTGCGGAAGATCCTACCAAGCCACGCTTCGTTGCCGGCGCCGTTGGCCCCACGACTCGTGCTGCGAGTCTGTCACCTAACGTCAATGACCCAGGTTTTCGGAATATTACCTTTGACGAACTCGTTGAAGATTACAGCGAGGGTATTCGCGCCTTGATCGAAGGCGGCGCCGACATTATTCTGATCGAAACGATTTTCGATGTCCTGAACGCCAAGGCGGCGATCTATGCGGCTTTGAGCGTCTTCGAAGAGCTTGATACCGAATATCCGATCATGATCTCCGGCACCATCACAGATGCGTCAGGTCGACTACTGTCTGGCCAAACCGTCGAAGCATTCTGGGCCTCTATTCGCCATGCCAAACCCATATCCGTTGGCTTTAACTGTGCGCTCGGGGCTGACGAGTTACGACCCTATATCGCCGATGTCAGCCAGATCGCAGATTGCTATATTAGTGCTTATCCCAATCGCGGCTTACCCAACGAGTTTGGTGAGTACGACGAAACTATCCCGCAGATGGTCGCATCGATTGAAGATTACCTGAGTTCCGGGCTGATCAATATCATTGGTGGCTGTTGTGGTACTGGGCCAGATCATATCCGTGAATTCACTCGTATTGCAGCCAACCATGTGCCGCGGCCGATTCCTGTTGTCAGTCCCAAGTTGCGGCTCAGCGGACTCGAACACTTCAACATTGATGACGACTCGTTATTCGTCAACGTCGGTGAGCGAACCAATGTTACAGGCTCTAAAAAGTTTGCTCGCCTGATTATTGAAGAAGACTATGATGCCGCCCTGGAGGTTGCCCTTTCCCAAGTCAATAATGGCGCGCAGATCATCGACATCAATATGGATGAAGGCATGCTTGATTCCAAGACTGCCATGGTTAAATTTCTGCATCTAGTCGCCTCTGAGCCAGATATCAGCCGAGTCCCAGTGATGGTGGATTCCTCAAAATGGGAAATTATTGAGGCAGGACTGAAGTGCCTGCAGGGAAAATCTATCGTCAACTCTATCAGCCTCAAGGCTGGCAGGGCTGAGTTTGTCGATCAGGCAAAAATTTGCATGAAGCATGGTGCCGCGGTCATCGTTATGGCCTTTGATGAAGACGGCCAAGCAGACAATTTGGCTCGTAAAAAAGACATCTGTCGGCGATCCTATGACATTCTCGTCAACGAAGTCGGGTTCCCGGCGGAAGATATTATTTTCGACCCGAACGTGTTCGCGGTTGCTACAGGGATTGAAGAGCATGTGACCTACGGCAAGGACTTTATTGACGCCTGCGCATTTATTAAAACGGAGCTACCCGGTGCAAAAATTTCGGGCGGCATCAGCAACGTGTCGTTCTCCTTTCGTGGCAACAATCAGGTTCGCGAGGCGATCCATGCGGTGTTCCTGTACCACGCGATCAAAGCCGGACTGACCATGGGCATTGTGAACGCAGGGCAATTGGCTATCTACGAAGACATCCCTGCCGATCTGCGGGACCGAGCCGAAGATGTAATTCTGAATCGCCGTGAAGATGCCGCCGAACGACTGCTTGAAGTCGCGAATCAGTATTCTGGGGGCGCGAGCAAAGGTAAAGCTGAGGACCTTTCATGGCGCGAATTGCCCGTTGAAGAGCGCCTGGCGCATGCCCTGGTCAAGGGTATCAATACCTATGTAGTGGCTGATACGGAAGAGGCGCGATTAAATTACGACCGCCCTATCGAGGTCATCGAAGGACCCTTGATGACAGGCATGAACCGCGTTGGCGACCTGTTCGGTGCTGGTAAAATGTTTCTTCCCCAGGTGGTCAAGAGCGCCCGCGTGATGAAACAGTCAGTGGCTCACCTTGTGCCCTTCATTGAGGCGGCCAAAGATGGCAAATCAAAGCCGCGAGGTAAAATCTTGATGGCCACGGTCAAGGGCGATGTCCATGATATCGGCAAAAATATCGTTGGCGTGGTCCTGCAATGTAATAACTACGAGGTCATCGACCTGGGCGTAATGGTCTCCGCAGACAAAATCATCAAAACCGCGATCAGTGAGAAGGTTGACATCATTGGCCTCTCTGGCTTGATCACGCCGTCTCTGGACGAGATGGTGCATGTGGCCTCCGAACTAGAACGTCTGAAGATCAACCTGCCGTTGATGATTGGCGGCGCCACAACGTCGAAGGCCCACACCTCCGTAAAGATCGAACCCTGCTATACCGCTGATGCAACGGTGTATGTGGCGGACGCTTCTCGAGCCGTTGGTGTGGCGACGAAGCTACTCAGCGAAGAACTCAAACCCGCATTTTGTGAAGAGGTGCGCGCAGAGTACGCCATGATTCGAGAGCGTAATAAGCATCGTCGCGCTAAAGGTAACCTGTTGTCTTATGCCCATGCTCAGGATAATCGCACCCATATCGAGTGGCAAACTCCTGCCGTACCCGCTTTCATCGGCACGCGGGCATTCGAGGGCTATGCCCTGGCTGAACTGGTTGACTACATCGACTGGAACCCGTTCTTCAATACCTGGGAGTTAGCCGGCAAGTTCCCAGCGATTCTTGATGACGAGGTCGTTGGTGAGACGGCGCGAGAACTGTACAAGGATGCTCAGGTCATGCTTAAAAGCTTGGTGAGCCAGGATCTGATCCGTGCCAATGCGGTGATTGGCTTCTGGCCGGCCAACAGTATCGGTGACGACATACTGGTTTATACCGACGAATCTCGAACGCAGGTAAAAACGCGTTTGCACCATCTGCGTCAGCAGATGTCGAAGCCCAACGAGCAACCCAACTACTGCTTGGCCGACTACATTGCCCCCGTTGATTCAGGTCTGGCAGATTATATCGGTGGGTTTGTCGTGACCACCGGTCTGGGTGTGGATGAGCTCGCAGCGCAATATGAGGCGAATCACGACGACTACAATTCGATTCTTCTCAAAGCCCTGGCAGACCGTTTTGCTGAGGCGTTTGCTGAACGCATGCATGAGCGGGTGCGGAAGGAATTCTGGGGTTATGCGGCGGATGAAATGTTGGATAACGAGTCATTGATCAAGGAGAAGTACCAGGGCATACGTCCAGCACCGGGTTATCCAGCCTGCCCTGATCATACTGAAAAGGCCGCCCTGTTCGACTTATTGGACGCCACGGCGCAAACCAGCGTCAGTCTCTCGGAAAACTACGCTATGGCGCCTGCCTCGGCAGTAAGTGGTTTCTACTTTGCACACCCTGAGGCGCGTTACTTTGGCTTGGGCAAAATCGATCGTGACCAAGTAGAGAGTTATGCTGAGCGCAAAAGCATGACCGTCACTGAAATCGAGCGATGGTTGGCACCCGTGTTAAATTATCAATAGTTTGCGACATTTTTTAAATGCTCGTGGCCTTGATAAAAAATCCCCCACTTATGCATGACATTAATGGTAGACTAATTACCCGCAAATCTGCCGGGAACCGCACTATCATGACTACTACCAATGACCATCTCACCGAAAGCCGTACCGGTGACACTGAGCCATCTCAACAGAAACCACCGAGTTTTTTTCAGGTAATGCTAAGTGTCATTGCTGCCGCCTTCGGCGTACAAACCAACAAAAATTATGAACGCGACTTCAGTACGGGTAATCCCCTTGCTTATATCGTCGGCGGCTTGCTATTCACGGTACTATTTATACTTACGATTGCCGGCATCGTTTCTTTAGTGTTGCCTTAACCGTTACGGTGAGCATTCACAACAACCGGTCACAAGGCACCTGCAGACGCGAGACGCCTGGGACTTAATTGACGGTCATGAGCCCGCAAACCCGGCGACAACCTGCAGGCTGTCGCCGCCCAAACATTGGGTGTCTTGCTAATCTAGTGACCAGCGACCCAATAGACCATCGCAATGACGGCTATACCGATCAACATGACTGCACAAATGGCATCTACGGTACTATCTGATTGTTGTTCGTTCTCGCTCATGTTGACACCTGTTATTGGCTAGCGTTGATGGGATGACCCCGAACCGTGATTATACGTAAGCAGGCTACCTTGACTCAAGGTGTTCAGCACATAACCGCCAGCCAACGGTGCAATTAACGTCGAAACGACGTTCTTCGACAACCTGGCATACTCACTCGCCGCAGCCCTGCTGGAACCCTTTAAAACCAACGAGTCTATGGATATGACTAAATGGTCATACGCCGGACTGAGCCATTCTGTTAATTTACCCGCCTACACCACTGTCCCAGCGTCAAGGCAGGCGATCTTATGTATATCTACGACAATTATGACCAGACCATGGTCGATGAACGGGTCAACCAATACCGTGATCAAACCCAGCGGTTCCTCGCCGGCGAATTGGCCGCTGAAGAATTTCAGCACCTGCGACTGAGGAATGGTCTTTATATCCAGCGTCTGGCACCGATGCTTCGCGTGGCGGTCCCTTACGGCATGCTCAATTCGCCGCAATTACGCAAACTTGCCTACATCTGTCGGCATTTTGATCGTGGCTATGCGCATTTTACAACTCGCCAAAATGTCCAATACAACTGGCCGAAATTGGAAGAGGTGCCGGACATTCTCGCTGAACTTGCCAGTGTGCAGATGCACGCCATTCAAACCAGCGGCAATTGCATCCGCAATGTCACGTCCGACCAGTACGCCGGAGTCGCCATCGACGAAATCGAAGACAGCCGTCCATGGGCAGAATTGATTCGGCAGTGGTCGACATTTCATCCTGAGTACAACTGGTTACCACGGAAATTCAAAGTTGCGGTGACTGGCGCCAGAGAAGATCGCGCCGCGATTCAGGTACACGATATTGGTGTGCGTCTAGTGGAGCGGGATGGCAAAGTTGGCTTTCAGATTCTAGTTGGCGGCGGACTGGGGCGGACCCCCGTGATTGCGCCCGTGATTCGAGACTACCTCGACAAAGAACATTTGCTAACCTATCTCGAGGCAATTCTGCGGGTCTATAACCGCTTTGGTAACCGAGAGAACAAGTACAAGGCACGCATCAAAATTTTGGTGAGAGCCATGACCCCAGATGTTTTCGCGGCCAAGGTGGAGCAAGAATGGCTAGCCCTGCGAGACGGCCCAGATACGCTGACCGAGGCCGAAATCAATCGAGTTAAAGCCTGTTTCAGCCGCCCGGCATACGCCGATTTAACCAACGACCCGCTGGTACTAGTCAGCGCGCTGAAGGAGAATTTCGCCTTTAAGGCCTGGTGCAGCCGCAACGCCAAGCCGCATCAACAGGCTGGCTACGTGATCGCTAACCTGGCAATGAAAGCCACGGGCGTCGCGCCTGGGGATGTTACCGATGAGCAACTTGAGACGATAGCTGATCTGGCTGACCAGTACAGTTTTGGCGAGATCCGCGTCACGCACGAACAAAATGTTACCTTCAGTGATGTACGCCAGGATGAGCTCTACAATCTTTGGCAAGCGTTGTGTGTGGCAGAACTCGCCTCGCCTAACCTTGGTCTGCTGACGGACATCATTTGTTGCCCTGGCGGAGACTATTGTTCTCTGGCGAACGCCAAGTCAATTCCCGTAGCCGAAGCCATTCAGCGCCAGTTTGATGATCTTGACTACTTGCACGACCTGGGTGATTTGGATATCAATATCTCAGGCTGCATGAATGCCTGCGGACATCACCATGTTGGCAATATTGGCATTCTTGGCGTGGATAAGAAAGGCGCTGAATTCTATCAAATCTCTATCGGCGGTTCTGCCAGCAATGATGCGGCACTGGCAAAAATTCTGGGGCCGTCTTTCGCACAAGAAGCTATTCCTAGCGTCATCCAGAAGCTCGTCGATGTGTATTTAACTCGGCGAGAATCTGACGAACAGTTTCTCGAGACCTACAGCCGTATCGGCATACAACCCTACAAAGACAGTGTCTACGCCTAAGCCGGAAACTTACTTATGCCATCCATTATCAAAGATCAAGTCATTATAGTGTCGCCGTTTGTCACATTGAGCGTGGCAGATGCCAATACCAGTACAGCCAATTGCTTGTTGCCTATGGCGTATTACATTGATCACCATGCCACGCTGCGAAACCGCCAAGATATCGGCATCTGGGTTACTGCCGGCGAAGCCGTTGAAGATATTGCCGCTTATGTACATCAATTAGCGGTTATTGCCTTGGATTTTCCACATTTTGGCGACGGTCGGGGCTATTCCAGCGCGACGATCTTGCGTCGACAATTGGGCTATCAAGGTGAGATCAGAGCTATTGGCGATGTCCGCCGGGATCAGCTCGAACAGATGCAGCGTTGTGGGATTAATGCCTACGAGCTTGCGGAAGGGCAAGACATTCAATCAAGTGCAGCAGGACTGGCGGGCTTCAGCTTTAATTATCAAGCTTCCATTGATCGACCGGCTCCCCTGTTCCGCCAGCGTTAACTGACCAGGTCGAGGGGTGCGACGCTGACACACCACGGATTTGGCCAGTAACCACGCGCCGTCGATCTGAAGTCTCATGGCAAATGGCTTCTCCATTACAGCCGGATCACTTAATATTACACCTATGGCAAGCGACCCCGTCCTATTTTCATTTTTTCTAATTTTCACC
>Ga0209533_1001059_pt1 | contig 26045 bp, 15 predicted proteins | sample COG_04_FD_184748 | JGI IMG/M metagenome (GOLD analysis project Ga0209533, IMG submission 184748) | Pelagic Microbial community sample from North Sea - COGITO 998_met_04 (SPAdes) (version 2) | ecosystem: Environmental > Aquatic > Marine > Neritic zone/Coastal water | place: Helgoland, sampling...
TTTTAAAAGTTAAATCTCTACCGCCAATATTGCTATCTCCAAATTCTATAAACAAATCTGTAATCATATTATGAAAATTAGAAACACCACTTGATAGTAATTTATTGTAAGCACAAAGCGCTTTTCCCGTAAGCTCATTAATTATTTCATCATCAAAATCCACTTCGCCGCCGTTTATCATCGCTCCAATGGCGGCTTTTGCAAAGGTTTTAGCTTGATTATATTGATAAAAAGACCCCGTGTTATTTTCGGCTAAAAAATTAAATATGCTTTTTGTTAATTTGTGATTTGAGGACAAATAATAAAACTGTGTTCTATTTTGAGCATACAGCTCATAAGTAAACTTAAAAAAATCATACACCGCCTTTTGTTTTACAATATGGTCTTCTAAAGTGGTTAGAGACGAAGTCACATAAGAATTTATTTGTGACACATATACCTTTTCGTAGTAGTCTTTAATAATATTTTTTATTCCAGAAAAATAATAGGCATAATAATTATTAAATGGGGTCGCAGGACTTGAAGGGTTATAAGCAGGTATTGCTAAGTCATTTGTTGAAAAGTTCAGTACCGGTGTTGTATAGTTGTGACCATAACCATATGGTGCATAATTGTTGTAATTTATACCAACAAAAACTCCAGCCGCTTGCAAAGCAGCCATAACATTTGGAGGAAAAGTATTTAAAGGCGGCAACGCATACCCTACTCCAGAAACTGAAGAACCACCATAACCACTATTATTAGGATAAGGAACCCAAATAACCGTAGTTGTACTGCCTCCTCCTTCACATGGACATGGATCTCCACTTCTTGCTGAAGTATTATTTTTAGAATTAGAAACTATTTCTGTCGTTTCTAAATCAAGGTAGGATATTTTATCCCAAAGGCCATCAAAACTTTGATTATTGGTAGCAACCAGAAACTCTTCGTTTGTGAGTTCGTATTTTATTAATTGACTCTTCAATTGGTTGTTTTCATCGTAATAAGTATGCAAGTTTATAATTTCGCTTACATTGGTACTATCGCTAGGAAAATCTACTTGAAAAGTATAAGAAACCTTACCATTTCTATTTTCTATACTATTATAGGCTTCTGTATTAACTTGGATATGCTCAAGTATAGTGTCATTTCTAGTACTTTTTCCATTAAATTTCCTCATGCTTTTTGGTGGTGCAATCTCAAATAGTTGTTTAATTTTCGATAGATTTTTCTCTACTTGATTTTTTAAATCAATATCATCTATGCTTTCTTTGATTTCAACTTTAATTTGCCCTTGTTTTTGAGGTGTTGAAATAATCTCATCTTTACTACAGGAATTAAAAGAGATTAGGGTTAATAAAAATACTAAACTGAAATTTGATAAATTGTTTTTTAGTGTTGTTTTCATAACTAAGATTTTTTAGGTTTAAATCATTTTTTCTTTAATGAACACCTGAATGAAACGCCTTAAATAAGTCACACGACAGGCATCCTGAGTTACAGTCTACGCGCATTCACTTAAAAGAAAAATTGGTTATGAAGCATTTAGATTTGAGGTCCAAGCAGCATGTAAAGCTAATAAAGTAAATGACTTCATCCAAATAAAAAAACGCAAGTATTTAGATAATAACCTCAAAATAAGAAGATAAAGGATAATAAATCAACATTAAAAAACATAATTATCAACAATATCGCAATATACAACCTTGCCAAAAGTAAGGCTAAGCCCTGCGTTTTGTAACCGTTTTATTTGAGCAGCGATCAGTATTGTGCCCCAGTACAGTTATTTTAATTTCAAACCAAATACTTTGTTTATTTCACTTTTTGGACGTTCAGAGGGTTATTAAATTACAATTAATTAGTAATTACTATATTTTAGTTATATTTTGTTATCAATATTAATATACATGTTTATAATATGTAATGATAGCTGCATATTTGCAATCTAATAAATAAGAAGCTATTATGTGTGGAATTGTATGTGCATTTGATTTGAAACAGAAATCAGAAATTTTAAGACCTCAAGTCCTTGAGATGTCCAAAAAAATAAGACACCGTGGCCCGGACTGGAGCGGTATTTATAGTGATGAAAAAGCCGTCATGTCACATGAGCGCTTGGCAATTGTAGATCCTGCATCTGGGAAACAACCGCTCTTCAGCGAAGACAAAAAGCTTATTTTGGCAGCCAATGGCGAAATCTATAACCACCAAGACATTAGAAAACAATACGAAGGCAAATATAACTTTCAGACCCAAAGTGACTGTGAAGTTATTTTAGCACTATATAAAGATAAAGGCGTTGATTTTGTGGACGACCTGAACGGTATTTTTGGTTTCGCCATTTACGATGTTGAAAACGATGTGTACTTTATTGCTCGGGACCATATGGGGATCATTCCTTTGTATATAGGCTGGGATCAAAACGGTACCTTTTATGTGGCTTCAGAATTAAAAGCTCTAGAAGGAACCTGTTCCAAAATTGAGTTGTTTCCCCCAGGACATTATATGTCCAGCAAAGACGGGAAGTTTGTGCAATGGTACAAAAGAGATTGGAGAGAATTTGATGCAGTAAAAGCGAACGAAACAAGTATTGCCACAATAAAAGAAGCCTTAGAAGCCGCGGTGCATAGACAATTAATGAGTGATGTGCCTTATGGTGTTTTACTCTCTGGCGGTTTGGATTCATCAGTGGTCTCTGCCATAGCAAAAAAATATGCTCAAAAACGTGTGGAATCTGGCGACGAAACCGATGCTTGGTATCCACAAACACATTCATTTGCGGTAGGCTTAGAGGGCTCTCCAGATTTGGCAGCGGCACAAGTGGTTGCCGATCATATTGGAACCGTACATCACGAAATTAAATTCACCATTCAAGAAGGCTTAGATGCCATTAAAGATGTGATTTATAATATAGAAACCTATGACATCACCACCATTCGTTCTTCAACGCCAATGTATTTAATGGCAAGAGTGATTAAATCTATGGGCATTAAGATGGTATTATCTGGTGAAGGTGCAGATGAGATTTTTGGAGGGTATTTATATTTCCATAAAGCACCAAATGCACAGGAATTTCACGATGAAACCGTCCGTAAATTAGATAAGTTACACATGTACGATTGCTTAAGAGCCAACAAAAGTTTGGCGGCTTGGGGCATTGAAGGGCGAGTGCCCTTTTTAGATAAAGAATTTTTGGATGTCGCGATGCGCATCAACCCACAAGACAAAATGATCAATGGTGAGCGCATGGAAAAATGGGTCATTAGAAAAGCCTTTGAAGACATGTTGCCCGAAAGTGTAGCCTGGCGTCAAAAAGAACAATTTAGCGATGGTGTTGGCTATAGCTGGATCGATACCTTAAAAGAAGTGGTGGATGCGGAGATTTCTGATGAACAATTGGCAAATGCCAAATTCAGGTTCCCTATTCAAACCCCACAAAACAAAGAAGAGTTTTATTACCGTTCCATTTTCGAAGCACATTTTCCAAGTGATGCCGCTGCTTTAAGCGTGCCGCAAGAGGCAAGTGTAGCTTGTAGTACTGCGATTGCTCTGGAGTGGGATGAAGCCTTTAAAAATATGAACGAACCTTCTGGAAGAGCAATTCTAAATGTGCATGATAAAGCATACGACTAGTGATTTGAAAGTTTAAATAAAGACCTCTGAGGCTTTTGTTTTGTATTTTTAATTTACCAGCATAATACAACGTCTTTAAATTTGATTTAAGGGCGTTTTTAGTAGATTTAAGGGCGTTTTATAAAAACAGCCGATTGTTAATAATTCTAGTTAAATTCCCTAAAAACCTTTTAAATTCGTTGAGAGATTAATTATCTTTGTTTGGATAAATGCAGTTTTTGTGGCATTTAATTTAAACTAAATAACACATTCAACATAATGAGCGAAGAAGTTAATAAAAGTAGTTATTCGGCTGATAGTATTCAGGCATTAGAAGGTATGGAGCATGTACGCATGCGTCCATCAATGTATATTGGAGACGTAGGCTTGAGAGGTTTACACCACTTGGTGTATGAAGTTATTGATAACTCGATTGATGAAGCTTTGGCGGGTCATTGTGATAAAATCACCGTGATTATCAATGAAGACAATTCTATAACAACCGAAGATAATGGTCGTGGTATCCCTGTAGATCTTCACAAAAAAGAAGGCGTATCTGCTTTAGAAGTGGTCATGACCAAGATTGGTGCTGGAGGTAAATTTGATAAGGATTCTTATAAAGTATCTGGTGGACTACACGGCGTAGGTGTTAGTTGTGTGAATGCACTTTCTGAGCATTTAAAAGCAACAGTTTTTCGCGACGGAAAAATTTATGAACAAGAATACGAGCGCGGAAAAGCCATGTATCCTGTAAAACAAGTTGGAGAAACTGATCGCAGAGGAACCACAGTGACGTTTAGACCTGATCCACAAATATTCACCCAGACTTTGGTTTATGTTTATGAAACTCTAGCGAGTCGATTACGAGAATTAGCCTTCTTGAATAAAGGCATTACTATAGTTCTTGTAGATCAAAGAGAAAAAGACGATAAAGGAGAATTTTTAGGCGAAACCTTTCATTCTACCGAAGGACTTTCTGAATTCATCAAATACTTAGACAGTAACCGAGATCCCATCATGAAAAGCGTCATTGCTTTTGAAGGTGAGAAAAATGGCGTTCCTGTAGAAGTTGCCATGATTTATAATACCTCGTATGCGGAGAATTTGCATTCGTATGTCAACAATATTAATACCCATGAAGGCGGAACACACTTATCGGGCTTCCGTCGTGGATTGACACACACCTTAAAAAAATATGCGGATGAATCAGGAATGTTAGACAAACTTAAGTTTGATATTGCAGGAGATGATTTCCGTGAAGGCTTAACCGCGATTATATCCGTGAAAGTTCAAGAGCCACAATTTGAAGGCCAAACCAAAACCAAGCTAGGAAACAGAGAAGTTTCGGCTTCGGTAAGTCAAGCCGTTTCGGAAATGCTGACAAACTATCTAGAAGAAAATCCAGATGATGCTAAAATAATTGTTCAAAAAGTGATTCTTGCGGCACAAGCCCGTCATGCTGCTCAAAAAGCACGTGATATGGTGCAGCGTAAATCCGTCATGAGTATTGGAGGTTTACCTGGAAAACTGAGTGATTGTTCTGAACAAGATCCTACAAAATGTGAAATTTACCTAGTGGAGGGAGATTCGGCTGGTGGAACCGCAAAAATGGGACGTGATAGAGCCTTTCAAGCAATTTTGCCATTAAGAGGTAAAATTTTGAACGTGGAAAAAGCAATGACCCACAAGGTTTTTGAAAATGAAGAAATTAAAAATATATTCACGGCTTTAGGAGTAACTATTGGAACTGAAGAAGATAGTAAAGCCCTAAACCTTTCAAAATTAAGATATCATAAAATAGTAATTATGTGTGATGCCGATATTGATGGTAGTCACATTGAAACCCTTATTTTAACCTTCTTTTTTAGATACATGAAAGAGCTGATTGAAAATGGACATATTTATATTGCTACCCCTCCGTTATTTTTAGTTAAAAAAGGCGCTAAAAAAGAATACGCTTGGAATGATGAAGAGCGCTTGGCGCTAATGAATACATATGGAGATGGTGCAAAAATCCAACGGTATAAAGGTCTTGGAGAAATGAATGCTGTTCAGCTTTGGGACACCACTATGAATCCAGAATTTAGAACCTTACGTCAAATACAAATTGAAAACGGAACAGAATCCGATCGCATCTTCTCAATGTTGATGGGTGACGATGTGCCGCCAAGACGAGAATTTATTGAAAAAAATGCAATATATGCCAATATAGATGCTTAAATGTTAACCCCAAATCTTAAGATATGAAAAAAATAATTATTTTTAGTGCACTCCTTTTTGGTGTAAACGTGTCCACTTCTCAAGACCTCGAAAGTGTTTTACTTGCAGGTGACGATGCCAGTCTATTACTTCAAAATTACCTGAATCCAGTAGCAAAAGGGTTAATGACTGGTATGAACAGTGGATGGTATTCCACAGCAAAAACGCACAAAAAATTCGGCTTTGATATCACTTTTGGTGTCAACGCAGCCTTTACTCCCGATAAAGATCAAATGTTTGACTTTATTGCAGATCAGTATAATTTTGTTTCAGTTGAAGGTGGGGGAACACGTATCCCAACAGTGTTAGGAAAAGATGACACCAAAACGACCTTTAATGCGAGTTTACCTTATCAAGGAAATAGAACTAAAGACGTTTCATTTGAATTTCCTGGTGGTGTAGCAAATGATTTACCTGTCAATGCCATTCCTTCTCCTTTTGTACAAGTTGGGTTAGGCTTGCCTTTCAAAACCACAATCAAGTTAAGATTTATACCAAATATTGGAGTTGGATCTGATGTAGAGGCTAATTTATTTGGGGTTGGACTTCAGCATGATGTAACACAATACCTTGGACTTGCTGGAAAACTACCCTTTTCTGTGTCCCTTTTTGGGGCTTATACCACAACAAATGTGGATTATAATATTGGAAATTCGAGTGCCACAAGTGCAGTCGTTGTAAGAAATGGACTTGGAGAATTTAAATTGAGAACCTGGAACATACAAGCTTTGGGGTCTTTGGACTTTAAAATTGTGACGATTTATGGTGGATTTGGTTATAGTGGTGGAACCACAACGTTTGATATTCGAGGCGATTATGAACTCACATATCAGGTAGATTCATCTGGAGGTCAAGGTCAAGAAACGGTCACAGAAAGGGTTACAGATCCTATTGGTTTAAAATTTAAAACCTCAGGAACTAGAGCAACTGTAGGCGCACGTTTAAATCTTGCGTTTTTCAAGATTTTTGCAGATTACACTTTACAAGAATATAATACTGCAACTTTAGGGTTTGCATTTAGTTTTAGATAATAATTAGAATACAATAAAAACATAAATTAAAATGAAAATAACAGTAGTAGGTGCTGGCGCAGTAGGAGCAAGTTGTGCAGAATATATCGCCATTAAAAATTTCGCTTCCGAAGTCGTTTTATTAGATATTAAAGAAGGCTATGCCGAAGGAAAAGCTATGGATTTAATGCAGTGTGCATCTCTGAATGGATTTGACACTAAAATCACAGGGTCTACCAATGATTATACTAAAACCGCCAATAGCGATATTTGTGTAATTACTTCAGGTATTCCAAGAAAACCAGGGATGACTCGTGAAGAGTTAATCGGGATTAATGCTGGAATCGTAAAAACCGTATCTACAAGTTTGGTAGCACAATCGCCAAACACGGTACTTATCGTTGTGAGTAATCCAATGGATACCATGACATATCTTGCCCATAAAGTCACCGGACTTCCAAAACATAAGATTATTGGAATGGGTGGTGCTTTAGATTCAGCACGATTCAAATACAGATTGGCTGAAGCCTTAGACGCCCCAATAAGTGATGTTGATGGTATGGTGATTGGTGGTCATAGCGATGTAGGTATGGTTCCTCTAACGTCTCACGCAACTCGAAACAGTATTAAAGTATCTGAGTTTATTTCTGATGAACGTTTAGAGCAAGTCAAACAAGATACCAAAGTTGGTGGAGCAACTCTAACAAAACTTTTAGGCACTTCCGCATGGTATGCTCCTGGAGCAGCCGTAAGTGGGTTGGTTCAAGCAATTGCCTGTGATCAGAAAAAAATATTTCCATGTTCTGTTTTATTAGACGGGGAGTATGGTCATTCTGATTTATGTATCGGAGTTCCAGTAATTTTAGGCGCTAATGGTATTGAGAAAATCGTCGAAATTAAATTAAGTGACAGCGAAAAAGCACATTTAAACACCAGTGCTGAAGGGGTCAAGAAAACAAATTCACTATTAGACGTATAATTATGGCGAAGATGTGATTTGTGTTTCTCACTAAAATAAAGCCTTTAAAATGCTTTTTTATTGAAAACAAAGGAATCTATTGTCAATTCACATCGTAAATCATATATTTGCTCGTTTATAAAAAATTAATGCATAATAAATTAACTCATAATGCAAAATAAAGGACTCGTAAAATTATTTGCACTTCTATTTGGTTTGGTAAGTATTTATCAATTATCATTTAGTTTCAAAGCAAATCAAATAGAAAATAATGCTAAGCAATTTGCTATCGAAAAAATAGCAGATACTGAATCCGACTATGACGCTAAACGTTCACTCGAACAAGCCAAGTATTTAGACTCCTTAAAAAACGAAGAAGTTTACAATATTGGTATAGCGAAGTATAACTTTGATGAAGTCAAAGAAAAAGCCATGAATCTTGGTTTGGACCTTAAAGGAGGAATCAACGTTATTCTTCAAATTTCTGTAAAAGATATTCTTGTTGGATTGGCAAATGAAAGTAAAGATCCTGTATTTAGAAAGGCATTAAGTGATGCTGAAGAACTTCAAAAGGACAGTCAAAACACCTATCTAGAAGATTTTTTCGTAGCCTTTGAAGCGATTCAAGGCGATACCAAACTGGCGTCTCCAGATATTTTTGCAAATCGTACCTTAAGCGAAGAGATTACGTTTGATATGACAGATGATGAGGTGAAACCTGTATTGTCAACCAAAATAGATGAATCTATTGTTTCGGCATTTGAAGTCCTTCGTAAACGTATTGATAAATTTGGAGTGACCCAACCCAATATTCAGCGAATTGGAAATTCTGGACGCATCCTTGTTGAATTGCCAGGAGCTAAAGAAATTGAACGTGTAAAAGGATTACTACAAAGTACCGCTCAGTTAGAATTTTGGGATGCTTATAAAGGCGAAGAGTTTGGGACGTTTATTTTTCAAGCTAATGAAACTCTAAAAGAAATCGTTGAAACGTCTACAACAGAAAATGAAGCAACCACTACAGAATCCGCAGATGACGCCATTTCTAACATTATCGGAGATACTGATGCTGAGACTGGTGATACAGGTGTTGTAAATCCATTAATAGACTTAATTCGTGCACCAGGATACAATGGAGGTCCAGTAATAGCTTCTTTTGAACAAAAAGACAAACAACAGGTCATAGATTATCTTAACATACCACAAGTACGTGCGTTACTATCACCAGAACAACGCTACACAAAGTTTGTATGGGGAATTCCTCAAGTTCAAACCACTACAGGCGAAAATGCTCAGAACATTGAGTTAGTTGAACTCTATGCCCTAAAAGGAAATAGAGATAACAAGCCACCATTAAGTGGTGCTGTAATTACAGATGCACGTCAAGCCTACCAACAAAATGGTAGCCCAAGTGTTTCCATGCAGATGAATCTTAAAGGTGCTAAGGTATGGGAAGAAATGACAGGCAATGCGTTTAATACAGCAGGTCAAATTGCGATTGTATTAGATGATATTGTCTATTCTGCACCAGGAGTAACAACAGGACCAATTTCAGGAGGAAACTCTGAAATTTCAGGTTCATTCACCCTAAATGAAGCAGTCGATTTAGCAAACGTATTAAGAGCGGGTAAACTACCTGCTTCTGCCGATATCGTACAAGCCGAAGAAGTAGGACCTTCATTAGGTCAAGAAGCTATTGATAGTGGAATGAAATCGTTTTTAATTGCATTAACATTGGTACTTTTGTGGATGGTGTTCTACTACGGAAAAGCAGGAATCTATTCGGATATTGCGTTAGTATTAAACATCCTTTTAATCTTTGGAATTTTATCTGGATTAGGCGCAGTATTAACATTACCTGGAATTGCAGGTATTGTATTAACCATAGGTATTGCCGTGGATGCAAACGTTCTTATTTATGAGCGTATACGCGAAGAATTATATAAAGGAAAAGGTCAAAAAGAATCTGTTAAAGATGGATTTAGTAATGCCTTATCTTCAATATTAGATGCGAATATTACTACAGGATTAACAGCGTTAATCTTATATGTATTTGGAACAGGACCAATTAAAGGATTTGCAACAACGCTTCTAATCGGTATTTTAACTTCGTTATTTACAGCGATTTTTATTTCAAGATTATTGATCGACTGGCACTTAAGTCGTGGGGGGAAATTAGAATTCTCAACAGGGATGACTAAAGGCTTGTTTCGTTCAATTAATATTGAGTTCCTTAAAAAACGTAAAATTGCATATTTAATTTCTGGAACGATAATCATTGCAGGAGTTGGATCATTATTTACCACTGGTTTGGATCAAGGTATTGATTTTGTTGGAGGTCGAACATACACCGTTCGTTTTGCACAAGACATGAACACTGAAGAAGTTAAAACTGCTCTTAACAATGTCTTTAACAGTGCTGAGGTGAAAACAATCGGAAGTGCAAATCAATTAAAAATTTCTACGAAATATAAAGTTGATGAAAATTCAGCGGAAGTCGATCAAGAAATTCAGGAAAAACTATATGGTGCCTTAGTCCCATTTTTACCAGATGGAACAACATACAAGCAATTTATAGATGCCGAAAATAATGTCGGAAAAATGTATTCCGGAAAGGTAAGTCCAACCATTGCAGATGATATTAAAAAATCTTCAGTATGGGCAATTTTAGGCTCTTTGATTGTTGTATTTTTATACATTTTATTACGATTTAAAAAATGGCAATTCTCATTAGGTGCTGTAGCAGCAGTATTTCATGATGTTTTAATTGTGCTAGGGATTTTCTCAATCGCATGGCGATTCTTACCATTTAGTATGGAAATCGATCAAGCTTTTATTGCGGCAATTTTGACGGTGATTGGATATTCATTAAATGATACCGTAGTTGTATTTGATAGAATTAGAGAATACTTAAATGAACACACAAGCTGGAAGTTTGATAAAGTAGTCAATAGCGCATTAAGTAGTACATTGAGTCGTACATTAAACACCTCTCTAACCACTTTAGTCGTGTTATTAGCGATGTTCACATTCGGAGCAGATTCCTTAAGAGGATTGTTGTTTGCGCTTATTGTGGGTGTGCTTGTAGGAACGTACTCGTCATTGTTTATTGCAACGCCAATTATGCATGATACATTAAAGCGCTTAGATAAAAAAGAAGACTAATAATTTTATATTTGATATAAAAAAAGCCACTCATTGAGTGGCTTTTTTTTGGTTTTAATCCTGAACAGGTTAATGTCTAATTGGATATTTTTGAAACGCTTCTAACAACAGGTTTTGGTAGCGGCGCTAAACGCCATATTAAAGAGAGTAAAAAATATTAAAATCAATTCAAATCTCCACAAAAAATGCCTTTACCTAAGATGTTTTAGGTTTATAGACAAACATAAAATAAAGCCCGCACAACACAAAAGGAACACTCAATACCTGTCCAGTATTTAACCCAAATATCCAATCCTCACGACTGTCAATTTGTGCGATTTTGAATTGCTCTACTATAAGTCTTACAGACATTAGAAGCACTAAAAACAAGCCAAATAAAAATCCGGTTTGATTGCTTTTTTTCGTCTTCCAGTATAAAAAGAATAATATCAGAAACACAAATACATAACCAAATGCTTCATATAATTGTCCAGGGTGTCTAGGAATATTATCCAGTTGTTTGAAAATTATAGCAAAAGGAAAATCGGCATCAGCAGCTTTTCCTATCATTTCAGAGTTAAAGAAATTTCCTACACGAATAAATACAGCGCCTAATGCAGAGGCAACAACAACACGATCAAGAATCCAAAGTACTGATTTTTTCAACACCTTTTTATTGTATAACCACATCGAAAAAATCATTCCAATTGCGGCACCATGACTGGCCAAACCACGAAAGCCTGTAAACTCAAATCCGCCACTAAATCGGAACGGCAAAAAGATGCTAAAAAAATCATCTTTAAATAATTCAGCTTGATAAAAAATAACATGGCCCAAACGCGCGCCAATCATAATCCCTAAAACAGAATACATGAACAAGCCATCCAGCTTGTCGTCAGTCTGATTTTCATTTTTAAAAATCTTCTTCATCAGATACCAACCAGTGATAAAGGCCGCCATCCACATAAGGCTATAATAGTGAATTTTAAAATCTCCAAAAAGCGTAATGCCATCTGAAGTAGGATCCCATACCGTTTGTAGAAAATACATAGTGATTAGTTTAGATTGTAAATATAGAAAAAGAAGTCAAACTTAGGGGGCACGAACTTTATTAAATATAAGTCTTTAGGCCTTTGGAACAGGATCTTGTCCAGAACCTCCCCATGGATGACAACGAAAAATACGTTTTATACTTAAAAAGCCGCCTTTAAATAATCCATGAGATTGTAAAGCCTCTTTGGTATAATGAGAACAAGTGGGTTGAAACCGACAACTCGACGGCGTAAAAGGAGAAATAAAGTTCTGATACAACTTAATTAAAAATAAGAAAGGTGCAATCAAAATGGATTTCATAGTTTTTAATCTAATAAAAATGTGGTGCCGTCCTTACCGTCTTTTAGTTGAATTCCGATAGCCAGTAACTCATCTCTTATTTTATCCGATAGTGCAAAATCCTTTTCAGCTCTTGCATCGTTTCGCATTCTAATCAGCAGCTCAATTGTGTCCCCAAGTTTTTGATCTTGATTGTCTGAAGTTGTGTTTTTAAGGCCTAGGACATCAAATACAAACGTGTGCATCACTTCTGTTAACAAGGCTAAATTTGCAGCACTAATAGTAGCTTTTCCATCCTTAATTTGGTTGATGTATTTCACTGCGCTAAACAACTCCGCAATTAGGATAGGCGTATTAAAATCATCATTCATAGCCGTATAACAATCCGATTTCCATGCCATAACATCAAAATCAGTGGCATCTGTAGAAGTGTCTATTTTATCCAATGTAGCCACAGCTTCCATCAGTTTTGCAAACCCTTTTTCAGAAGCCAGTAAGGCATCATTACTAAAGTCTAAAATACTTCGGTAGTGTGCTTGCATCATAAAAAACCGAACAACTGATGCCGAGAATCCTTTGGTTAATTTGTTTGTGTTTCCACTTAAAATTTCATTTGGTAAAATATTATTCCCTGTTGACTTCGCCATTTTTTGACCATTTAAAGTCAGCATATTAGCATGCATCCAATACTTAACAGGGGTGTGGCTATGCCAAGCTTTGGCCTGAGCAATTTCACACTCGTGGTGCGGGAATTTTAAATCCATACCGCCGCCATGAATGTCAAAATGTTCGCCAAGATATTTTGTGCTCATTGCTGTACACTCTAAATGCCAACCTGGAAAACCAGCACTCCAAGGCGAGGGCCAACGCATGATATGCTCAGGCTCTGCTTTTTTCCAAAGTGCAAAATCTTGTGGATTTTTTTTATCGGATTGACCGTCCAATACTCTAGTGTTGTGGATGAGGTCTTCAATTTTTCGACCACTTAAAATCCCGTAATTATGGGATTCATTATATTTTAAAACATCAAAATAAATTGAGCCATTTGCTTCATAAGCAAAGCCTTTTTCTAGAATTGATTTGATGATTTCTATTTGTTCTACAATATGTCCTGTTGCAGTAGGCTCGATACTTGGAGGTAAAAAATTAAAAAGATTAAGAATGGTATGAAAATCAACGGTATAGCGTTGTACGACTTCCATAGGTTCAATTTGTTCTAGACGTGCTTTTTTGGCAATACGATCTTCGCCTTGATCGGCATCATTTTCTAGATGGCCTGCATCTGTTATATTACGAACATAGCGGACTTTATAATCCAAATGTTTGAAGTATCTAAAAATCATATCAAACGACATGAAGGTTCGAACATTTCCAAGATGCACATTGCTATAAACTGTAGGGCCGCAAACATACATCCCTATTGCACCTTCATTAATAGGCTTAAAAATTTCTTTTTGGCCTGAAAGCGAATTATAAATATGAAGTGTATTTGTACTGTGTTTGCCCATAGTTAGAGGATTAAAACTTGGTCTCTAATTTTATGTAGTCCAAGAATTCTCGTTTCGTATTTTTATCTTTAAATTTTCCACCAAATTCACTGGTGATTGTGCTGCTCTCGATATCTCTAATTCCTCTAGAATTAACACATAAATGTTTGGCGTCAATAACACAAGCAACATCTTTTGTGTTTAACACTTTTTGAAGTTCTTTAACAATTTGGATCGTTAGACGTTCTTGAACTTGTGGTCGTTTAGAAAAATGATCGACAATTCGGTTCATTTTTGAAAGGCCTACAACGGTCCCGTTTGAGATGTATGCCACATGTGCTCTTCCTACGATTGGTAGGAAATGATGTTCGCAAGTAGAGTAGAGTGTGATGTTTTTTTCAACTAACATTTCACCGTACTGATACTTGTTTTCAAAGGTAGATGCTTTTGGTTTATGGTTAGGATCTAATCCCCCAAAAATCTCGTTAACAAACATTTTTGCAACGCGATTTGGTGTGCCTTTTAAGCTATCATCACTTAAGTCTAAACCGAGAGTTTCCATAATATGCCTCACGTCATCCCTAATGATGTCTATCTTTTCGTCGCTAGTTAATTTAAAAGCATCAGCTCGCATAGGCGTTTCAGAAGAAGTCCCAATGTGATTTTCCCCAATAGCATCAAAGTTTTTAGTATTATTTTTCAGTCCCATTCTAATTATTTGAAATAAAGTTTTCAATGTTTTATGATTACAAAGATACTTAAAATCAATCTTTGATACTTTTTATTTTTAATTAATAATTTCTTTTTTTTATGAAGAATAGTGAAAAAATCATTAAATTTATTGTTTATGTATTTATATAAATAATTAAACAATATTTTAAAAACTTCATCCATGTTAAAAATAACAATTAACTCTTTTGAATGCTCTGCGCTTATAAAGCACTTAGGATGAAAAAACATTTTTTATATATCTTATGCCTAGGGATCTTAAGTTTACAAGGCAATTCTCAAAACACAAAACCAAACTATTTACCTCTTGATGTTATCTCCTATGACTCAACAGTCAAAGCGCCTTTGACTACCCGTGAAATGCAGCAGCTTGTTGAAGTCTATGGCGATGATCTCAATACAGAAATTTTGAGCCGTCCTAATCGCGTTCTTTCGATGAAGAATTTGCTAAGGAATAGAATTATAATTCAAAAACAATCCATTTCCCAAAGCAAAAAAAAATATACTCTAGTCTCAGAAGTTCCACTTTTTAATGCCTTTGTCTCAACTCTTGAGCGAGATCTGGTTTTTGATCCACAAAACTTTAATCCTTTAAAATATACTTTTTCTTTTTATGGAAGAGGGTCTCATACCTATCAAGTTGACGGGACAGATTACATCATTGTTGTTAAATCTCAACATCAGAACACAATAAATCAAACGAGTAGATAAGCGATGAAAAAATTAATTTTATTTTTCGGAATATTATGCTCATATGGTTTATCGGCACAAGTATATGTTATTGATAATGGCACTGTAACGACAACATGTAGTGGAATTTTTGTAGACACAGGGGGGAATACCGCGCCGTATTCATCAAATGAATCTTTTACCTACACAATTTGTCCAGAAAACCCAGGTCAATTGGTGCAGCTGGAATTCACAGATTTTGATACACTTGCAGGCGCAGATATAATGACTATTTTTAATGCGGATAATGCTACAGACCCTACAACGACTTTAGGAGAATATTCCGGGAATACTTTTGCAGAAAGCCCAGGGTTTATATCCGCAACATCAGAGAATCCCTCTGGATGTTTAACTATTGTATTTACCTCTAGTCCAGCAGCAGCTGACAACGGCTGGGTTGCTAATGTTACATGTTTTGTGCCTTGTCAAACTATTCTTTCTCAAATTGACTCCGCAGTTCCAACGCCCAATGCAGACGGATATATTCGAGTATGTCCCAACGATGAAATCACACTTACTGGAAGTGGTCAGTTTAGTACTAGCGATGTTGGTGCTACTTATCAATGGGATCTTGGTGACGGGACAACACAAAATGGCAAAACAGCTACATTTTCGTATACCACTCCAGGCGTCTATCTTGTAAATCTAAACATTTCGGATACCAATGCATCTAATGATCCGTCAGGGTGTAAAAATACAAATTTATTAAACCAAGTTATACAAGTAGCATTCCCCACTGATTTTACTGGAACTGCAGCTGAATCGACAGTACTGTGTTATGGAGAATCAATGACTATTACAGGAATTGCTACCCCAGTTCCAGTTTTAAATCAATGTACGCCGCCAGAAAGTCAAGAAACTTTTTTGCCAGACGGAAATGGAACTAGTTATGAAACATCAATCGTTGTGGATTGTTTTAACTCCGATCAAACCTTAGATTCTATTGATCAGTTGGTTAATATTTGTTTAGAGATGGAACATTCATACTTAGCAGATTTAGATATAAGTATCGTCTCCCCCACAGGGCAAACCGTTAAGCTTCACAACAGTGGAACAGGGGGATCTGCAAATTTAGGAGTACCTTGGGCTACTGATGAAGCTGATTCTCAAAGTGATGTTTTGACTCCAGGAGAAGGGTATCAATATTGTTTTTTAGTTGACAACACACTTCCCACCTTAGCTGGTGGAGTGGAGAATGGCGGAGTTTTTATTGTTGGAGATGGAACTGACACGTATATAGATAGTTTTGTGCCAGCAGGATCCTATTCCTCAGCAAATCCACTCAGTGGACTTTTGGGGTCTTCGCTTAATGGAAGTTGGACAATTAAAATTAAAGACAACGCAACTAAGGATAATGGCTATATTTTTTCTTGGGGCCTAAATTTTGACACTTCCATTCAGCCAGCGGCCTTATCTTTTACGCCAACCATCACTTCAGAAGTTTGGGATGCAGATAGTACCATCACTAATGTTACAGGAAATGTAATTACTATACAGCCCACAACAGCTGGAACGTACTGTTATACCTATCGTACTACGGACGATTTTGGTTGTAACTATTTTAAGGATGTGTGTATCGATCTTACACCAGAAATAATATATGTAGAACCAAATGATTTATTTGAATGTTCTGCAGGAGCGCCCACGAGCAATTTTGATCTTACTCAAAACGATGCCGTTATGTTTGCAACCACTGCTGATCCTACCAATTTTGTACTGACTTATCATACCACTCAAGCCGATGCTGATGCGGATATTAATCCAATTTCAACCGCTGATGCAGCAGCGTTTTCTGGGACTGATGGTCAAGTTATCTATTGTAGATTCGAATATCTCACATCCAATTGTTATGACACAAATTCATTTACGCTTAATTTATCCATAACACCCACAATTAATCCCGCAAATGATTTGATCGCTTGTGATGAGGGTGTTGTTGATGGCATTGAATCATTTGCATTAATCGATCAAACGCCCATTATTTTGGGGGCACAGCTCGCTGCAGATTACAGGGTTACTTACCACACCTCATTTGTCGATGCCGATGCAGGAACAAATGAATTGCCGGACAACTATAATAATAGTACCTCACCAGAGCCTATTTTTGTACGTATTCAAGGCATAAGTGCCTCAATATGTTCTTTTGTCAGTGCCACACCAGTATTTAATCTAATAGTGAATGCCAATCCGTTACCCTCAACATTAACAGCTATGATTATTTGTGATGACGATCTGGACGGGATGATGTCATTTGATTTGGACTCTCAGATCCCCTTTATTTTAGGAACTCAATTCCCAGCAGATTTTACAGTCACCTTTCATTTATCACAAAGTGATGCCGATGCAAATTTAAATGCCTTAGCAAGTCCATTTGTAAACACCACGCCAGACCTACAAAAAATTTATTCGCGAGTAAAAGAAAATAGCGTAGCCGGTTGTTATTTAACCGACGATATTGATCTTATTGTTTATCCTTTGCCTACGATAGTTGTCATGTCTACATTAGAAATATGTGACGATAATGCAGATGGGTTTGGAGCATTTGATTTGACCTCAATGGATACTGAAGCTAGAAATGGTCAGGCGGATATCGAGGTTAGTTATCACGAAACTCTATTTGATGCAGAAAATAATCAAAACCCTTTAACGTCTCCATACACAAACACAACTGAAGATTTTCAGCAAATTTTCATACGTTTATTTAATACACTAACAACTTGTAGTAGCGTCATGCCGTTAGAACTTGTTGTAAATCCATTACCAATTCCAAATGTACCAGCATTACAAACCGTGTGTGATGATGATTTTGATGGTTTGGCGTCGTTTGACTTGACAGGAGTAGATGTGGATATTATTGGCACTCAAACAGGTATGGTAGTGAGCTACCACACTAGTCAGCTGGATGCGGAAAATGGTCAAAATGAAGTAACTAGTCCATTTGCAAATACAGTAGCAAATGTGCAAACCCTTCACGTTAGATTAGAAGTTTTGGCCACAGCTTGTTATGCTACAATACCTTTAGAATTAGTTGTGAACCCCTTGCCCGTAGTTCCGGTCATAACAGATTTTGTATTATGTGATGATCCTAATTCCGGAAATTTACAGGCGTTTTTTGATTTAGACGACAAAGATTTAGAAATTATAAATGGTCAAAACTCGACCACTAATTACTACGCGACTCAAAATGATGCGGACAATGGTGTGAATCAGCTGACCAGTCCTTTTGAGAATACTTCAAATCCACAAACACTTTATGTAGCTTTAACAGATTTGACTACAAACTGTCGCACTACAGGACGTTTTACACTTGTGGTGAATCCATTGCCTCAATTGGTTACTCCGGGAGTATTAGAAGCTTGTGATGATGTCATTGCTGATGGGTTAACTTCAATAGATTTATCGCTTAAGGATGATGAAATTCGAGGAGGTAATGTGAGTTATTCTGTTCGTTATTATTTAAATCAATTGGACGCCGATGCGGATGTTAATCCGTTGGTAATCCCTTATACAAATATCAGCAACCCCCAGACAATCATTGCCCGTGGCGAAAATATTAATTCTGGGTGCTACACAACTGTACCCTTAGAACTAACCGTCTCACAAGCGCCAATAGTAAACACGCCTACGCCATTGACCATCTGTGATGTCGATAGTGATGGTTTTGGAAGTTTTAATTTAACAGATAGAGATTTAGAAATTACAGGAGGTAATGCTGGCTTTATAGTGAGTTATCATGAAACACTTTTAGAAGCCGAGAACGAAACCAATGCCTTGTCTAGTCCATATGATAATATTGTGATCAATACACAATCGATTTTTGCTCGTATAGAAAACCCAGCAGTATCAACTCTTTGTGCGTCCATTGAAGAATTGGTGTTAATTGTACATCCAACGCCTCAACTTGTAGTCCCATCCTCTTTAGAAGCTTGTGATGATGATACCGATGAATTTATTCAGTTTGATTTAACTAGTAAGGCTCCAGAGTTTTTAGCGGGAATACCAGTGGCCGATGTCGCCATTAGCTACTATGAAACACTACTAGATGCAGAAAATAACACGAACCCAATAGGAGTTCCAACAAATTATACAAACCTTACAAACCCTCAAGATATTTGGATTCTAGTCGTAAATAACGCAACAGGATGTGAGAAAATTACAAGTTTAGAATTGATTGTAAATCCACTCCCACTAGTGACTTTGCCCACCACATTAACGCTATGTGATGATAACACCCCAGGAGATGAACAAGAACAGTTTACTTTAGAAGATCGCAATACTCAAATTCTAAACGGACAACTAGGATTGGATGTAAGTTATTATTTGACCTTGATAGATGCAGAAGCAAACTTGAATCCACTAGTCAGTCCATATACAAATATCACTAATCCACAAACCGTTTTTGTTCGTGTCCAAAATACAATTACAACTTGTCATAATTTTACGACCTTAACACTAGAGGTGTTGCCAATTCCAATTCCTAGAGCGCCTAATAACTTAAAAACTTGTGATGATACGTTAAGTGGAGATGGCCAAGAAATTTTTGATTTAACAATAAATGAGTTATTTATTCTTAATGGGGAGTTGGGCGTTACACCAAGTTATCATGAAACACTTTTAGATGCTGAGAATGGCATCAATCCTATTCTAGATCCAGCCAATTACACGAACACTGACACGCCTGTACAAACGATATATGTTCGTGTGAATAACGATATTAAAGGGTGTTTTGCGATTATAAATTTTGATGTGATTGTTTATCCTTTACCAACAGCCACAGCTGCTCAGGATTTATTGATTTGTGAGGTAGGTACTGATAATTTACACCCATTTGATTTAGAGGCACAAAGCGCATCGATACTAGGAATTCAGGATGCAGCGACCCATTTAGTCACCTATCATGAAACACTAGCAGATGCCGCAACAGGAATTAATCCTCTGGTAAGTCCTTATGTGAATACAACTAATCCGCAGACCATTTATGTAAATGTAACCAACACAAGTATTGGGTGTCAAAATTCATCCGTACAGTTTAACTTAGAAGTTCTTGAAGCAGCCGTAGCAACGTCTCCTAATCCTTTTGCTTTGTGTGATGACAATATAGAAACCGATGGTGATCCCACAAATGATTCCGTCTTCTTTGATTTATTGTCGCAGAATGTTGATATACTAAATGGTCAAAACCCTGGAAATTATTTAGTACGGTATTTTGCCAGTCAATCAGATGCAGATCTAGAGATAAATGAGTTGCCAGACGTATTCGAAAACACAGTTAATCCACAAATAATTATAGCACGTGTAGATAATGATACACAAGTGACAAATCCGTCTGGAAGTTTGGTGGATAGTTCCGTGTGCTATGAAACTGCGCCCGTAACGTTGATTGTAAATCCTTTACCAATTGTAGATACAGACGATAATTATATTTTATGTGTAGACACAAATGGTACTGAGGTACTAGGACCTTTGGAAATTGAAACAGGGCTATCTGATTTGGATTACACCTTTATTTGGAAAAATGCTACTGGAACAACTGTAGAAACAGCATCGCGCTTTTCACCAACACAAGGTGGGGTCTATACTTTAGAAGTTTTTGATGCCACCCAGCCTACCAAATGTGCTGCGCCTATCAAAATATTTACAGTAGTAGAAAGTTCACCCCCAGAAGTTACGGCAGTAGTAACCACAGAAGCTTTTGCAAAAACACATGTTATAGTAGCGACTGCGACAGGTTTAGGAGTTTATGAATACAGTTTGGATCAGGGTCCATGGCAAGATACAGGAGTGTTTTCAAATGTAAACCCAGGAGAGCATGTCGTAAATGTGAGAGATTTAAAGGGCTGTGGAATTGGGCAGGCGATCGTTTTTGTGATAGATTTTCCAAAATATTTCACGCCAAATGGAGACGGGTATCATGACACTTGGAATATCATTGGCGTATCCGATCAATCGAATGCTATAATTCAAATATTTGATCGATATGGAAAATTCTTAAAAGAAATTCGTCCTTCAGGTTATGGTTGGAATGGGACTTATAATGGGGCTTTACTTCCATCGAGTGATTATTGGTTCATATTAAAATATAATGATCTCGTAACAGAAGAACCTAAGCTATTGAAGGCGCATTTTTCACTGAAAAGATAATTTGTAAGATAAACAAGAAAGCCCATAACAACGTTACGGGCTTTCTTGTTTAATAGAGAATTTTTTATAAACTCATACTTAATGAAAGTGAAATATTTGAAAATGTATTATCAATTCTTGCAGCATTTAAATTGCCAGCATTAAATAATCTATAATCAGTTTCACGTTTAGAATTTTCATAAGCCAAATCTAATTTAGCATTTCCAAAACTATATCCAAGCCCAAGAGAAAACCCTCTAAGATCTCCATAAACTGAAGTATCCTCATAAGGACTTTGTTCCATTTTATAGCCTGCACGGTAACTAAACGCCTTATGTCTTAGTTCCCCACCAATTCGAAAGGTATTAGCCGCTTTCAGAGTATTGCTAATAAAACTATTTTGTTGCGAAAATTCACCACTAATGTTTGATCTAAATTTAGTAGTACTATAATCCTTCCTAGAATAATCTATGCTGATAAGTCCAGTTTTTCCAAGGACAAAAGCAGCACTACCCGTTAGTTTTGCAGGCGTTCGCAAGTTATAATCTGGAAATATAGTTATAACCCTAGGATCAACTTCAGTGTTAAGGTTTGCGCCGTCATCAACAGTAAAGAGATATTGGGTCGTTTCTTCCCTTAATCGCATCCAAGTAGGACTGTCATAGCTAAGGCCTAGTCTTATGTAGTCATTGACTTTTACAATACTTCCAAGTTGTAAAGAAAACCCTTCCCCTGTTGTAGAAAGGGTGTTGTCAAAATTCACTTGATTTATTGTAGACCCCAAATTGGTATTATCTTCATAGAAGTAGGTACTTCGTTCAAAATTTATATAATGAGAATTTAAGTTTATTCCAAAATAGATATTTTTGTTATATTGAAACCCAAGGTTAGCAGAAAACTTACCATTGTACCCTGTAGAAACATAGCTGTATTCTTGATAAAAATCTCCATCAGCAATGTTAGAGGTGTAAGTCGTATTTTCATTAGTGTCTTCATCAGCTTTAAAAATAAGCCCATAATAGCCTAAAAAAGCTTGTTGGTGATTAAAACCATAAAATTCGCCAAGCAGTCCTTTGATTTCTACAAGCTCTAAGCCATTCGCATAATCGGTAAAATAACTCCCAATAGAGTTTTGCGTCGTTCCTGCTGCAAAAAATTGACTATTATAATTGTCAAGCTGTTCAAAGAAAACACTAACCACAAATCTATTCCATAAGGATGCAGTATTTTTATTATTAAAAACAAAAGCAGCTCCAATTTGGTTCAGATCAAATGCGTTGTTTTTTGAATTTTGTGTAGAAGACCCATAAAGAACATCATTAGAAGTATTACGGTTTGAAATTGTCAATGTGCCATGACTTAGATTAAAAATGGCAGATCCTGCGGGGTTAATGCTGATGGCCGAGATATCGCCTCCTAGCGCTCCAAAAGCCCCGCTCATAGATTTAAATCGAGCCGTTCCTTGTGTTTCACCGGTTGAGTATCTTACAGCATCCGTTATATCTTGCCCATAGGCGCTTATGATGGAGCTGACCCCCATTAGAGTTAAAATTAATCGTTTCATGTAAATGTATTTATTGTTTTTTCAAGGGTCACATGCAGTTCGCTTTTGATCATTTTACATGAGTGATAAAATTTCGAACAAGCTCGTTTCATGTAAATGTATTTATTGTTTTTTCAAGGGTTACATGCAGTTCGCTTTTGATCATTTTACATGAGTGATAAAATTTCGAACAAGCTCGTTTCATGTAAATGTATTTATTGTTTTTTCAAGGGTCACATGCAGTTCGCTTTTGATCATTCTATGAGGTTGATGCTGCGATTAACATGATCAATTGTGTCCTAATTTCGTCGTCGTCTTGTCGTACTGCTGCTGCTACTGCGTCTAGGACTGCTACTTCTTGTTGTTGTTCGTGTTCTTGTAGGTGCGCTGGAACGTGTCGTGGGTCGAGTTGTCCGAGTCGTAGAAGACCGTCTTGTTGTGGGTTGTGTTGTTGTTGTTCGTCGTGTTGTTGTTCTAGACGTAGATCTCGTGCTCGTAGTGGGTCGAGTTGTCCGAGTCGTAGAAGACCGTCTTGTTGTGGGTTGTGTTGTTGTTCGTCGTGTTGTTGTTCTAGACGTAGATCGCGTGTTGGGACGCGAGTCGGATCTTGATCTTGTAGTAGTTCTTGATGTATTTGGTCGTGACGTGGTTCTACTTCGAGTTGTGGCTCTTGTGTTTGCACGCGAAGCGACTCTGTTTCGAGTTGTAGCTCCTAAAACACTTCGACTGCTAAGGCTTGAGTTTCTGTATCGAGATCCTCGACGGCCATTAGCGTAGGACAATGAACGCCCTCTATAATTGTTGTATCTAAAGTTGTTGTAACCGTAATTAGTATACCCAAAATTATTATAGCCATAGAAGCAAAATGGATTATTCCAACGGTTGTATCCGTAAGGATAATTATTATAACCCCAGTTGTTCCAACCCCAATTCCAGCCCAAATTCCAACCCCAATTATTGCCATAAGGATATCCCCACCCATAAGTATAATAAGGGCTATTATCATAAATTAGGACCGTCACATCGTTGCTATTATTTTCTCCCCATCCAGCATAATTAACTGTGTTTTCAGAGTCATCGTCATAATCCCCTTCATATGAATCAATATCGGTAAAAACAGTGTCGTCATTTTCAAGCTGAAGAGATTTTTCTTTAAAATAATTTGTATAATAATTCGATGAATTAGAAGCGTCGTCAACAGTAGTGGTGTTTTGTTCAACAGCTGGGGTATCTGCATAAATTCCGTCTTCATAGACTCCTGCATATTGAAAAGAGCCACAAGACGTAAAACTTAAAAGAACTCCAAGGGCAAAGACGAATGTCAATTGTTTGTTTTTGAAAGTAATAAATTTCATAAGTGTTTAAATTAAATTGTTGAACGTCACAAAAATACTTAGTTTTGTCAAACTAATTATATAGCACTAATACAATAGTTGTGCCAAATTACGATAATATGAGTAAAAACCTTACATCAAGATCCGAAGATTATTCAAAATGGTATAACGAACTTGTCGTTAAAGCGGACTTAGCAGAAAATTCTGCGGTCAGAGGTTGTATGGTTATTAAACCCTATGGCTATGCGATTTGGGAAAAAATGCAAGCAGAATTAGATCGTATGTTTAAGGAAACTGGACATCAAAATGCGTATTTTCCATTGTTTGTACCGAAAAGTCTTTTTGAGGCTGAAGAAAAAAATGCCGAAGGTTTTGCAAAAGAATGTGCGGTAGTTACTCATTATCGTTTACAGAATGATCCTGATAATCCAGGGAAACTTCGTGTGGATCCGAATGCTAAACTCGAAGAAGAATTGGTAGTAAGGCCTACTAGTGAAGCTATTATTTGGAATACGTTTAAAGGCTGGGTTCAATCCTATAGAGATTTACCGCTTTTAATAAACCAATGGGCCAATGTGGTGCGTTGGGAAATGCGTACACGTTTGTTTTTAAGAACTGCTGAATTTTTGTGGCAAGAAGGGCACACAGCCCATGCGACTAAAGCTGAAGCAGTATCTGAAGCCAAGCTCATGAATAGTATTTATGCGAATTTTGCAGAAAACTTTATGGCTATTCCTGTCATTCAAGGGGTCAAAACGGAAAGTGAACGTTTTGCTGGTGCAGAAGAAACGTATTGTATCGAAGCTTTGATGCAAGACGGAAAAGCGCTACAAGCTGGAACTTCCCATTTTTTAGGACAAAATTTTGCCAAAGCTTTTGATGTGAAGTTTGCTAATAGCGAAGGCAAACAAGATTATGTTTGGGCAACGTCATGGGGCGTTTCTACACGACTTATGGGCGCATTAATTATGACGCATAGCGATGATAAAGGCTTGGTGTTACCTCCAAACTTAGCGCCATATCAAGTTGTAATTGTTCCAATTCATAGAAACGAAGATCAACTTGCTGAAATAACAGTTCAGGCAGAAAAAATAATGGCTGATCTTAGAACTCAAAATATATCTGTTAAATATGACCACAGAACCACCCAACGACCTGGTGCCAAATTTGCGCAACACGAATTGCAAGGTGTGCCTTTAAGGCTAGCGATAGGACCAAAAGACTTGGAGAGTGGCACGGTTGAGTTAGCTCGAAGAGATACATTAACAAAACAAGTAGTTGCTTTGGAAAGCTTAACCGCTACGATAAAGACCTTAATTACCGAAATTCAAGAGGGATTATTTAATAAAGCATTCGATTTTAGAGCAAATCACATCACTAAAGTGGAAACTTTTGATGCGTTTAAATCGGTATTAGAAGAAAAAGCAGGATTTATTTCTGCACATTGGGACGGTAGCGCTGAAACTGAGGATCAGATTAAAGAGCTTACAAAAGCGACAATCCGTTGTATTCCAATTGACTCTGAGAAGGAAGATGGTGTGTGTGTGTTTTCTGGCAAACCTTCCAAGCAACGCGTTTTATTTGCAAAAGCCTATTAAATTTAACTTTTTTTAAAAAAAGTTAATGAGAAGTTGTAACATTTAAAAATAGTTGTATTTTTGCAACCGCATTAGAAATAATGCACGCTATTTGAAATAAAATAAGATTCAATACCATTGAGTTTTTTTATATACAAAATGGCCCGTTCGTCTATCGGCTAGGACGCATGGTTTTCATCCATGTAAGAGGGGTTCGATTCCCCTACGGGCT
>Ga0209533_1001060_pt1 | contig 26039 bp, 21 predicted proteins | sample COG_04_FD_184748 | JGI IMG/M metagenome (GOLD analysis project Ga0209533, IMG submission 184748) | Pelagic Microbial community sample from North Sea - COGITO 998_met_04 (SPAdes) (version 2) | ecosystem: Environmental > Aquatic > Marine > Neritic zone/Coastal water | place: Helgoland, sampling...
GCTGGATGCTGGATGCTGGATGCTGGATGCTGGATGCTGGATGCTGGATGCTGGATGCTGGATGCTCGATCTTCAGCCGCGCTTCTCCGCTTGACTCATAAAGGAAAAGTGCGATCTTGCGTGCCATGGCAGAAAAAGACGAAAAATGGCCGGAAAATGTTAAGGGCAAGTTCTATGTCGATGAGCAATGCATCGACTGCGATCTATGCCGTGAAACAGCTCCGGATTTCTTTACCCGTAACGAAGACGGAGGTTATTCCTTCGTGCATGCTCAGCCGAAAACTGAGGAAGACATCGAGCTTTGCATGGAAGCACTCGAAGGTTGCCCAGTTGAGGCGATTGGTGAAGACGGTGAAGATTAGATCGTTGAAGCACTATTCATTTTTTAAATAGCCCGTGAGTGATCACGGGCTATTTTTATAAGGAGTGCGGACATTTTTGTCCGCGTTGTTGGAGTCCAGCGCTCGAGAGTCACCAAGGCAGCTGAATGCGGAACTGGATCGATCCAAATTGCTGGTTTTCATTTTGCCCCTCGAATTCATCACTACGGATCGTGCGAGATAGGCTGATATCGGCTTCTTTCCAGCGAAGACCGAAGCCGACGAGTAATTCTCCGACCAAAGGCTCGCGATCCACTCCCGTGTCAAAATCGCGAAAGACTGGACCATCGAGTGAGATATCCTGCAACACCGCCGAAGCTCTGACTCCAGCAAAACCAAAGATGGAGTAGGGCGAGTCATTTGGTTTCTCATTGAAGAGTGCGTGGCCATAGCTACCGATTTGCACACGTGGGGTCGTATAACTTGCTGGTAGATGATACCCTGCCCGAAGAAGCGCGCCGAGGTAGGCATCAGTGCGAAGGTTCCCAAGAGCTGCGCCCCATTCAGTGTAACCGTCGACCTCGATTGGCCAATCACTGGTCCATGTATCGAGTTTCAGTTGACGTTTGTGATCGAAGTGAAGGTTTACGGTCAGTTCTCCAGGCACTTGGCTGTCCCAACCTTGGAAAGTCGGACTGTCAGATAAATGCTCGTGGATCCATGTTTGCGCGTCCTCCGCATAGCTATTCGTGCCAGTGGTGCCCAATGAGAGAGTGACGCTGCTCGCTGAACTTTCATTTTTGACGTGTAAGGAAAACTCTAGACCAAGCCAGCCTGCGTAGGGACGCTCACCTTCCGGAGCGACAGGAGCACTTGGCTTGTCGGGAGTGAACATCAACTGTGTCAGGCCAATCCCCCAAGAGAATCGGTTCGAACCATCTTTTCGATAGCGGTAGTCATCGAATAATCCACTGCCTTCGGTGCCTGTCAGACGATACAGTCCTTTTTGTAGCCAGTTATGACTGGCTAGGTTGGAATCTAGATCCTGTATGTAGGCAACACGTGCGCCGTTGGTGTAGTCACGGTCGGAGCCAGTGAGCAGATCATTGTCCCATTGAACTAGGAAACGCCCAAAATCAGGAGCTGCGTGAGCAAATAGAGGCGATAGACTACAGAAAACTGCGAGCAATTGCTTGGAAAAAGACATTGCGTCACATTTTTGGCTTTAATCACACTCGTCAATCGAGGATTCCTCACTATCACACTACTTATGCAATCCATACGTGCTCAATTTCCAAACGTCTCTGACGAAACTTGGCCTATTTTAGAAAAGTGGGCAGTGCTCCTGCGTGAATGGAATGAGAAGATTAATTTAATCTCTCGTAAAGATATCGAGCACCTAGAAGAGCATCACCTGTCGCATTGTTTAGAAATTACAAACCATTTAAAGCTAATGAATGGAGCACGGGTAATGGACGTCGGCACGGGTGGAGGCTTTCCTGGTATCATTATGGCGATTTGCTATCCACAAGCTCAGTTTACTTTAATTGATTCGATCGGTAAGAAAATCAAGGTCGTGCAAGACCTCGTGGATCAGCTGGGTTTGAAGAATGTGGAAGCGAAGCAAACACGCGCTGAGCAGATTAACAAAGAGTTTGATTTTATCACAGGCCGCGCAGTAAAGAACCTGCCGGAATATTTTAGTTGGATTAAAGGCAATGTCCGCAAGGGACAGCGTAACTCGATTCCTAATGGAGTTCTCTACTGGAAAGGTGGAGATATGGATGACGAACTGGACGCCTTGGGGATTCGGCCGCGCAAAGTCATCAACCTCGAAAAGACTTTTAGCGATCCATACTTTGAGAAGAAATATATTCTGCATTTTGATGCCCGCGATGTGCCTCGTGCACGTAAACCGAAGCTATAGACTATAATTTCTCTTGCGTTAGTTCCTCTTTCGGCGCGTCATGGGCTTTCTTGTGATGCGTTTACTCTTTCTTTCAGCAGCCGTATTTGTTGGCCTCCACACATTATGTTTCCTGCATGCGTATGACGCTGATGCATCGGGAGTGAGCGATGTGTATGAGCAGATTCATGGGCAAGTGTTGCCAGCTGCTGGAGACGCCGATTTCGATGGGCATAGCAATTATCTAGAATCCTTGTTCGGTTCGAACCCTTTGGATGCGACGGATCCAGGGAATCTCAATTTTTCGGTATTTGGCAATAGTGCCACGATGACGATTCCGAGTCAGATGGGGCTTCGTTATCGGATTGAGTCCAAGCAAGACTTGGCGGCTCCGACATGGGATGGCATTGGTGTGTATGAGGTGTCTGACGGCATCGCAGGCGAAGCAATTTTTGATATCACCGATATTTCAGCTGCGTTTTTCCGTGTCGGCTTAGCACCACCGCTCAATTCCGACGACGACGAGCTGAACGACTGGGAGGAAGCGCAGCTGATGACGAATCCATTGCTTTCCGATTCCGATGGAGATGGCTATATCGATAGTGCCGAGTTCGGTAGCGGCAGTGACCCGACTGAAGGCGCATCTTTACCGCCTGAAATCATTGCCAATGCTTGGTCGCAGCCAGTCGCGATTCAAAACGATGCGGCTCCGGTGGTGTTTTACGGCGAAGGTTGGTCTGCGCCAATCACGATCCAGAATCTATCCGCCCCGATCGATTTTTTCGGTGAAGTTTGGTCTGCGCCGACAACTGTAGTGAATGTGGCGGCTCCGATTGATCTCTATGGTGAAGTGTGGTCTGCCCCGATTACTGTGCGCAATGATGCACTTGCCGTTTCCAGTCTTTCCGAAGTGTGGTCTGCACCGATCCTCGTGCGTAATGACTATACCCCCGAATAAAATACCTTTAAACCAAACTAGATACTTATGAGTGATTTACTTAAACCCTTTCTTTTTGCGGCGTCTTTCGTGGCGATCTCTAGCCAAACTCAAGCCGCCTTTGATTCGGGCTCCGATGAAAGTGATGGCGCTCTTGTTATTGCTGGAAATCAAGGAAATGTGGTTTTTGATCCTGATGCTTTTAACCCTGTGTTGGATGCTGATCGCGATGGAGTGTATCATTTTACAACTATATCCGTTGGTGCAGGAACCACACTACGGTTTCGTGCGGATGTAATGGGACACAAGCCAATGATTTGGTTGGCCTCTGGGGATGTTATCATCGATGGGCAGCTTGATTTAAGCCAAACTTTTGATGGCAATATACCTGGAGCTGGTGGATTCTATGGCGGGATAAAAAATGGTGTTGCCGACGGCCAAGGACCGGGAGGAAGTGCTGCCGATACAGATCCAGCTTTTGCAGACGAAAGTCATGTAAATTCATATTTAATCCCTCTAATCGGAGGTTCGGGTCGTGGTGCAGATACAGATGCATTTAGCAATGCAGATGGCGTATCTGGAGGTGGTGCCATGTTGCTCGCATCATCTGGAGAAATTCAGCTGAATGGCTTGGTCTATGGATTCTCAGATTTTGATAAAAGCGGAAATTTGCGACTCGTGGCGAATACGATTTCAGGGTCTAACTCCGTAAGCGGGTGGAATGTTCTTAGAATCGAAGCGTTCCATCATAATTACACCTTCTCTATAGATGCTAACCAAGTGATCAAGACGCGTCCTGGGGTTCTGTTGCCAACGAATCCAATAAAGATCACATTAGTGGATTCTGTTTCTGTGGATAACACAAAACCAGGCGCGAATAAAGGCGTAGCAGATGTGACGATCAATGATGGCAATGCAGTGACGGTGCAGGTTGACTGCGTTGGCATTCCACCAGGCACACCGATTCGTGTGGTCGGTTGGAACGATACAGTCGGTAAAGTCGAAGCGACGACTACTGGCTTGGTTGGAACCGTTGAAGCGTCGTCAGCGACTTGCACCATGGTGATCCCGACTGGAAATACGACCTTTATGGCACAGGCCGTATTGGCGCCTTAGTCGCGTTTACTTCTGAGCCTTTAAAAAGTCTCGGCTGCCGCGTTTGATCTTTTTGATGCGGGATTCCATTCGCTTGAGGTCGCGCTTGTCCATGCGGTCGGTGAAGAGCTTGCCGTTGAGGTGATCGACTTCGTGTAGGACGCAGCGTCCTAGGAGTCCGTCAGCTTCGAGGATGTGTGGGTTGCCTTCGGTATCTTGAAACTCGCAGCGCACTCCGATGGGGCGGGTGACTTTGCCGTTCACTCCTGGAAAGGAGAGACAGCCTTCTTCGTAAACGTCTTGAGTCTCATCGATGATACTGACCTTCGGGTTGATGATCGCCATTGGCATGATCAAATCGAGTGGTGGTTGCTTGCCGTCGAAGGTGTAATTGTATGGGACTTCGGCACCTTCGGGCGGGCGCACGTCGAGCACACAGATTTGCAGCGCAAGGTTGACCTGCTGCGCGGCTAGGCCGATGCCATCTTCATCATACATCGTATCGACCATGTCGTCGGCAAGTTGCGCGAGATCGGCGTCAAATTCAGTGAGTGGTTTGCCGACTTTGCGGAGGATGGGTTCGCCGTATTGGGTGACTCGGAGGATCATTGAGGAGTGGGAAGTTGGTAGTGGATAGTGAGTCGCTTTAGCGGCGGCCGGATGCGCGGGCTGGGAGAGGAGCGATATTGCTCATGCCGACATTGACGACAACTTTATGTTTCTTGGCGACTGCTTCGTAGGCAGAGCGAAGTCCTTTCCAGAGTTCATCAGCTTCGCCCCAGACGACAGTCGACATGGTGCCGGTATCGCGTTCAAGGCCAGTCGCATCGAGTGCATCGAGATAGCAGTGCACAGCCTCGCGAATATTACCATCGAGTGAGTAAACAGAGATTTGAACGGAGATGAGTGGGTCGGTCTTTTCCATAAGGTAAATGCATAATCGTAACTCTGTCTCTGTCCACACTGTCTTGAGCATATTTCGGAAGGCGGAGTTTGGAGTCAGAAGGTAGGAGTCTAGATCAGGGTGTGGAACAATGTCCGTGGAACATTTTAGATGATTGTAGATCAATTGCTTATGTGAATTTAGTGTGATTGGTTATGCGGCGTGGAACATTGACTGTGGAACAGTGAAATCTACTTGGAGGGTTGCGCTCTGTCGCAACCGAGTTGGACAATTGTCGGGGAGGCAATGCGGCGACAGAGCACCGCCTTCCGATGGCAAGTCCGAGTGAAGTTTTCATTGTAAAGCAGGTAATCATTAGCAAAAATACAACATATGATTAGTAATTATTATGCGTGAATGCGTTTGCTGAGATGAATTTAGCTGCATCAGTAAGTGAGAATCAGAGCATTTCTTTATTAATGTTGGATTCGCATCGACTCTTTACGGCAGGCCTCGAATCGTTGATTAGAGGTGTTGATGATATTAGTGTAGTTGGCTGCATTCAGTCGCCTCGTGAATTGAGTGCGAGTATCGGCTTATTTCAAGTAGATGTGATTGTCATGGGTTTAGATTTTGAGAATTTTGATCCATTTCGCTCAATCCCTGACTGGCGCAAAGAACATCCAGGCGGGCGCCTTCTAGTCCTTTCGGGGCACGACGAGGAAATATATGCTGAACGGCTCATTCGTGCGGGAGCATCAGGGTATATTTCAAAATCCAGTGAATTTGAGGATTTATTGGATGCGATACGGCGTGTTGCCAAAGGTGAGCTTGCTGTGAGCCCTACGATCGCACGACATTTATTGAATAATTATACCGGTAATGCCTCAAGTCGGGACAAAAACAAAGATCTCTCTGCGTTGACAGACCGTGAGCTGCAGGTGCTGACCTTGATTGCTAAAGGTTGTTCTACGGTAACGATTGCGAATCAAATGAGTATCGGAAAGAAAACGGTCGATACCTATAAAGAGCGGATTAAGTCGAAGCTCTCGATCCAAACGAGTATGCAGCTCACACAGTATGCTGGACGCGTGATCGGCATTTCTTTATGACTTTCTGGCTTTAGGATAGTCGTATCGATTCATGGGAAATAACAACACTCGGCATAAATCTAGTCGGTCGAAGCGCTCCAGTCACGAGGGAAGCGTGAACTGGCTTAGTAAGCGCGTGCATTTGCCGATATTTGGTAAAGTAAAACGCCGGTCACTCTGCCAATTTGCCATTACATCTTTTGTTATACTTGGGGTGGTGGCTATTTGTCGCTGGGTTTACCTGCGTGAAATGGCCGCTTCTGCCGTTCCAGCGAGGATGCTGCAGAATGAGTCTGAGAGTTCTGAGTCTGAAAAGATGGCTGAAGCAATCACGACACCATTAGATGTAGCGGAGCCAGATGAAATTACTTTAGAGGCTAAACTGCTTGAAGTGCGTGCTGAATTGATGGTGGGAGAGTCTTCGGACGGTCCGTTGAGCGTCGCGATGCGCGATGTGGTGTTAGAATTTTATCAACAGGCCACCGGAATGACGGGAGTCCAGAGCTTACTATTGCATGGCACATACGAGGAGGATGGGCGGATTTTTGAATTTAAGCTCGCAACAAAGAGTCCTGGGCTAGTTCGCAAAACATTGCGAGATAAGGGTATAGAGATCGTAACTGTTTGGGATACTTCCACCTCAAAGATTAAGGTGAATAAGGGTGGATCTAGCGAAGTGATCCAGCAGTTGGATTCAGGGATTTATCAAGCAGCGCTTAAGTTGGAGGGGGCGTTTCTTTCATTGCCTACGGAGGGGAATACGCCTTCTACTGTATGGTTAGATTCAGAAACCGTTACGATATCGGACCGGCTTTGTTACCAGATTGGGCATCGTTTGAGGGATGGCACGGTGGTTCGTCATTACGTTGATTTTGAAGAAGGACTAGAACGCAGTCGCATGCTGGATTTATCTATAGGAGAGCAGTCTTTTCAACTGTCATTGGAGTTTACAAATTACAAAAAGGTAGACGGACGCATATTTGCCTTTGCCTATGCGCTGAAGCTTGACGAAACGGTGAGGGGGCTGGCCGTGCTGGATCGCCAGCAAGTGAATATAGGCCTAATGCCGTGGAATTTTTCATTAGGCGACCCAGAAAGTAGGTAAATTACTTACAATTTAGGCCAAAATGAAGTAATAGTTACTTCATGGAATATAGGAAGCTTTGCTGAATATTAGGTCTGGCTAAAACTTGTAAAATCTTGTTTTTTGAGAGGCTATAAAATTTCCCATTCTCAAATAGTTTTCTATGAAGCCTGTTACTTATTTATCCCGTCTCAGCATCGCGACTGCCTTTGTCTTTAGTATTCCGTCATCTGTAATGGGTGCAATTCCAACTGATGTGACTCTGACTGCTCCGTCTGATATTCGTGTTGTTTTAGGTGAGACAGTGACCAGCGATTTTGGTGCCACCAATGAACAGGCATCAGAGACAACATTTGATATCAGTTATACACCTTTGGTGACGAACGCGTATCAGGTGACACCGGGTTCTGCGAGTGGGTCTTTGGTGTATTTATCTCAACCCGATGGTTTGGGTATGGGTGGATTCACCACTGTAGATGCGCCGGGCACTCCGTGGATCGGAGCATCATTAGATGCAAGTAATACTGGGACTATACGCACCACGACTGATCTAAGTGCTAGTAAAGCTGGTGATGTAGTGAATGTAGAATTGACTGCTTCCAATGTGAATGGGAGTTCGACCGTTTCCACGAATCTTAATGTGGTGACCGATCGTTTATTGACTGGCACCACGACGATCAATGCAGGGCGCCATATGGTTGGGAGAGATCTTGGCACACTTCAGTTGAGCGGTGGTAGCTTGACTGATGCAGAAGCGACTCGTATCGATGTGAATGCTGGAGGCTCTGCGCAATTCGCAGATGGCTTAGTCTTATCTTCTGCAACCGGCATAACTTTTGATGGTGCGGGTCAGACACATGATCTCACTGTCTCTTTCGCTTCGAATGGCCCCACGGGTGCATATACGATTAACACGACTTTACCAGGGGCGGGCGAGAGCACTTATACGGATGTTGCTGGAGATACGCAGCAAGATTTCGGTGGAACTTGGGATGCCAGAGCTGAATACGGAGATGTCTTAGGTCGGACTCATGAATTTACTCAGGCGTCGTATGTCTACAATTCTACCGACAACATTAATGTGAACCAAAATACATTGGTTGAAACGGATCAGCCAACATTCAGCGCGACACGAACATTGTCGACTTCGGGAGTGAATGCTACTTACGAATTGGAACGTGGTGCTGGCCCGATTAGCAATGAGCGTATTAATCCACTTATCAGCGGAGAAAATATTCAAGGCAGCAGTCTTGATCTTTCAGGGGTCACTGTGAACGTTACTGGAACAGCAGTATCTAACCGCCAAGTATTTATTGGCTCTCAATATAGTTCCTCGGATGATACGATTGATTTAGGACGTCGTATGGTTGGCGCTGCTAGCGAAGTGATTTCAACGACTGATACAGTTACGCTGCAGACTGAAGGGGAGCATGACAATCGGACTGACCTCACGCTCAATGAATTTGATTTAGATGACGGTAGTGGCGTAACTGCTGATCTTGCAACTGGCGTTCTATTTAATGGAGATGGAGTTACAGCATCCGTGGATTTGACAGGTAATTTTACTCTAACGACTGCTACACAGGGACGAGTTACGCAAACGATTGATATCGGTTCGAGTTTTCAAGGAGAAGGCCTTGCGGGTGAAAATGCGCAGAGCTCACTATCTGTAGGGTATCATTGGAATAATGTATTAGATAATGAACTCTATGCGTCTGATTTGTTGATTATTGAAAACGCTGGGCAGTCTGGTTCACGCACGTATTACACGGATGCAGGAGGGGCATTTTCTACAGAGACTCATACTGCGATTGGCGCGAGCGGTAATAGTGTCAATCTTACAGCTAGCTATGGTGCAGGTGAGACTAATTTAGGTAACCACACAGTGACCGCAGTCGCCGAAGGGTTGGCTGGTGAAACTGTAGATGGCCCAGAGTTATTTAATGCAAAACTCGTTTCTGTGACGCATGCATCACATACGGCAAGCCACAATGCCTCTGGTGATTTGCTGACTGATGGTGATGTGATTACTGTTACCGATACTGGTAGCGGTATCTATCAAAACGACACAAGAATTTCACAGGTTGGAATTGCTGGAACTGAGAATTTGGATTACCAGTTAGCTTATGGCGGGGGAGATGATGTGATTGATCATGGAGAGTCTCGGACGTTTATTGTAGATTACATCGGTGATAGCAGTGCTGTTGTGAGTGGTGAATTGGGGCGTGTTTCCAAAGCTGTCATGACCTTGTCATTGAGTGAGTCAGTGAACATCAATGACATCACTTCAGGCTTCAGTGGAGACATTGATACTAACTTAAATTATAATACGAGTTCTGAGACATACAGTTTGGAAACACGTTTTGATGCACCGGCTGCGACTACAGGCACCAGCACGGTTCAAGCGGGTTCTGACTTTGGTGTGGCTGGATTAACTTTGGGCAACACATCTGCAAACACTTCAGACCGTTTTACGACTGAGTCGGCGGTGGAACTTCTAGACTCTGGAACACTTGGCGGAGGCGATGTCACTATCAGCTTTGTCAACCTTGCCGATGAGACACTAGAGGCAGGGACGGTTGAGGCACTCGAGGATAATTCGAGCAATGCGGCCTCAGCTGCAGGTGTCTTGGGTGGCGGTGTAAACAACATGGAATTTCTCAGCGAAATCGTTCAGTTGAGTGGCCTTGATGGCACGCTGCACGTGTTAGAAATCACCTATGATGATAGCAATATCACTGAAGGCGAAGTTGGTTCACAAGTCATATGGAAGACGCAAACGACTGGAGATCCAGCACAAATCGCTTGGGTAAATGCAGTGTTAGGTAACTCAGACATCACCAACTTGGAGCTTCTGGCTGGCACCTTAACGGTAGGTGGTGCAGATACTACTATTGAGGAGTATTTGTCTCTAATGCGTTATTCTGGTAGCTACGCGGATTATCTAGCAGATGGTTCATTATTAAATCCAGAGCTAGGTGCTTGGGGTGTGGATACGGCTAACAACAAAGCTTGGGCCGTCATCGATCACAATTCTGATTTTGGTGTAGCGGTTCCAGAGCCAACCACATATGCGCTGATTGCTGGATTATTTACTTTAGCTTACGTGATGAATCGCCGACGTAAGTAGTCGCTAAATGTGAATTTTTATTGGCAGCACCTCTATTCGAGGTGCTGCTTTTTTGGAATGGCATTCCATCTGTTTAGGGAGTCGCTGTATTTAGGTCCTCTGTGGCTGAGCTGAAGAGAGGTGAGCGGCCGTGTAGAGCACAATTATATGAGTGTTCTCTTTAAGGCTCAACTCTTCTGAGCCCACCGCCCTTAACAGTTCAGTTGGCTCGGGCGGGTAGTAATCGGTAATTCTTCCCCCTCACGGATTTGAGCAAGACTTGCTCAAATTTTTCGGTTGTAGCTCACGTATGCGCTCTGGATCATTTTTCATATGAGGGAGTTGTTCGAGGACATCATGAAGGTATGCCTGCGGGTCTACGCCATGTGTTTTGCAGTTCTCAATGATGGTGTAGATGATAGCGGTGCGTTTTCCTGCCAGTGGGTGTCCGACGAAGAGCCAGTTTTTCATTCCTAACTTGCTAGGACGCACGGCGCGTTCAGCGGCGTTGTTGTCAATGTTCGCATCTGGATAGTAAAGGTAGCGGCACAAGTTCACCCATATGTTAAGTGTGTATTGCACGGCCTGATAGCTCTTTGAACTGGAGTTGAGCGTCAGGATATCAGTATCGAGTTGCTCTTTGATCGCGTCTAGGATGGGACGACTCTTTTGTAACCGCGTCGCGACGATATCGCGTTCGGGATGCTCTTTAAGCTCTCGTTCGATTTTGTAGAGTTCTCCGATCTGTAGGATATACCAGCCGCTATGGCGCTCATCGTAGTCACGCCAGGCCTCATGGAACTTGCGCCTGACGTGTGCCATACAGCCGACTAGCAGGAAACCTTCCTTCTTGCTGATTGAACTGTAGACTTTGTAAGCATCGGATTGCAGCAGACCGCGATAGCCTTTGAGCATGGGCTCAGCGCACTTCGCCGAGCGCCCCATGTGCCACTCGTAGATGCTGTCGCCATCTCGGTTCGTATACACCCATAGGTAACCCTTGCGACTTCCTTTGCCAAAGTCGCGATCTAGACAAGTAATCGGTGTTTCATCGCCATTGAGATAAAGCGAACTTCGCACATCGCTTTTAATCGATTCGTAAATCATCGACAGCCATTGCTCGGCTACGTGCTCAATCCATCCGCCCATGGTTTTGCGGCTAAGGTGCACGCCATAGCGTAATTTGAATGACTGCACCTGGCGGTGCAGTGGCATGTGTTCGAGATACTTCGCTAGAATCACATGCACCAACAGCCGAACCGAGGCCAAGCCACCTAACAACACACGTGCGGGGTGCGGCGCAGTTAGTGGCGCCTGACTACGATCTGCCTTGCACACATAGCGGGGATACTCCTGCTTGATTTTAATAAACTTAGCTGGCTCCAAATCAATAATCTCAGTCACCTCGGGCTGACCGATCTCGCGAAAATCCTCTGGTGCCGCTAGCACTTCCTCGGGGATGATGCGCTCGGTGCGTTCTTCGATATCATCAGGTAAACTGTAGCGTGTCACTCGCTCCACTGGCGCCTCTGTTGGTTCAGTCACCAGATCATCGATCTGGCGGTCCTCCTTCTCGCTGCTCTGAGCATAAAGGCTCACCAATTGCGCTTCGGCCAAGCCTAGCTGGATCTCTAACTGAGCGTAGTCGACCTTTTCGCTCTTGCCCGTGCCGAACAGCTTCTGGCGCAGCGCACCGATGAGTTTGCCCAAACGAAGGATCTCTCGGCGGTCCTCTGCCTGCCGGCGAAGTAGCTGCTCTCGCTCTGCAAGAAGCTCTTTGACTGTGAAGTTATCGCTAATCTATTTAGCGATAACTTAGGTCGCCAAGAATGAAAGCACAAAATGTAGCTTAGTCGTAAATTTTAGGCTGTTTGCCTGAACACAAGTCTTCAGCGGCATGTGCATCTAAACACGAACTGCCGCGACTTCGCTCGACCCAATGATAATGCCCTTGCTTTAAACGCCGCGTGCCCATCCATACGCCCGAACGATCTAAACGCACGCACTTCAGTAATGTCCGAGAGCGATTGCTAAACAGATACCACGTCTGCGGCTCTGGATTATCAATCAAGCCCACCAAACCGGCAGCACCTTTGCGTAAATCGACCACTCCGTGAAAGAGCACTACTTTGGAATCTTTGAATTGCATCCATACACAGTAACTCAACTAAGGACTTAGGCATAGGTGGGGGAAAGATTACCGCTTACGGCGGGTATTCTGAATACAAAAAAGCCCGCGATGGCTCGCGGGCTTTGAATTGAAATTAGCAATTAGCTATCAGCCATTCGCCATCAAATGGCGTAGCCATTTAAACGAGCATGATCGAAGGGGACTCGATGATCTCCTTGAGTGCTTGCAAGTATTGAGCGCCGACTGCGCCGTCGATGGTGCGGTGGTCACCAGATAGACCGATCTTCATGACTTCACCAACTACGATCTCGCCTGCGTCGTTGACGACTGGCTTCTTGATCGTTGCACCGATGCTGAGGATCGCTGCGTTGTTTGGATTGATGATGCCGTAGAAGTCGGAGATGCCGAACATTCCAAGGTTGGTCACTGTCAATGTGGAGCCGCTCATCTCGTCTGGAGTGAGCTTCTTGTTGCGTGCTTTCTTAATCAGCACCTTTGCCTCGGCACCGATTTCACGAAGACCTTTGGTCTCTGCGGCACGGATGACAGGAGTCACGAGGCCGTCATCAATTGCGACGCCGAATGCGAGGTGCACGTTAGGGTGTTGCTTGATGGTGTCACCTTCCCAAGAGCGATTGATCGCAGGGACGCGGCGCACGGCTTCAGCCGCTGCCTTAAGTGTGAGGTCGTTGACCGAGAACTTTGTGCCGCCATGTTCTGGTGGGAGGTCTGCAAGCTTGCCGTTGAGCTCCTTGCGAAGCGCTGCAAGTGGCGCGCCGTTGACTTCGATCTGTAGGTAGAAGTGTGGTGCTTGTGTCTTTGAACCCACGAGTGCCTTGCCAATGCTCTTACGCATGTTGCTGACAGGGATGTCGAGAGCTTCAAGTGTGGCCACTGGAGCGGCAGGTGCTGGAGCACTTGCGCCCGTTGCAGCAGGAGCGGCTGCGCCTGGCTTGGCGTTGAGCACGTCGTCTTTAACGATGCGACCCCCCGGGCCAGATCCTTGAATGCTTGCGAGGTCGATGCCTTTTTCAGCTGCGATTTTCTTGGCTAGTGGAGAAGCTTTAACGCGACCACCAGTTGAAGAAGCTCCAGGTGCTGCTGGAGTCGGAGCAGGTGTTGCGGCAGGAGCTGGCTCAGGTGCTGCGGGAGCTGGAGCAGGCTCTGGTGCTGCCGGAGTTTCGACTTCAGATGCAGGTGCGGCTGGCGCACTGCTTTGTGCTTCGGGTGCCTCTTCGCCTTCTTCGCCAATTGCAGCGATGGGGTCTCCGACGGCGACTTCAGCGCCTTCGCCACAGTATTGTTTGATGAGAACGCCATCATCAAAGCACTCGACTTCCATCGTTGCCTTGTCGGTCTCAACTTCCGCGATCATGTCGCCGCTGGAAATTGCATCACCTTCGTTTTTTAACCATCTGACCAGCGTGCCCACTGTCATGGTGTCGCTGAGTTTGGGCATATCAATGAGAGTCGCCATATTTATAAGAATTTAGAAGTTAGTAGAAAGAATTTAGAAGCGCTTACGCCATTGTTTTGAGCGCGCCTTCGATGATGCGCTCTTCGTTTGGAATTTGCCAGTCTTCAAGGGGCTTCGCGTAAATTTGCGGTGCGTCGATTGAAGAGACGCGATGGATCGGTCCGTCAAGGTAGTCGAATGCCTTCAACTGAATAATGTGAGAGATCTGAGCATCGACACCGCAGTAAGGTTTGTTTTCTTCAACCAGAAGCACACGGCCTGTCTTTTTGACAGAGTTGAGAATGGTCTCTTCGTCGAGCGGGCGTATGGAGCGGAGGTCGACGACTTCCACGCTGATACCGTGCTTTTCTTCGAGTGTCTTGGCTGCTTGGAGTGAAAGCATGGCACAGCGACCGTGTGATACGATGGTCATGTCTTCGCCTTCCTTAAGCACATTAGCGACGCCGAGCTCGACGATGTATTCCTCTTCAGGAACTTCCCACTTCTCACCATAGAGAAGGGTGTTTTCCATGACGAAGACGGGGTCGTCGTCGCGAATCGCAGCCTTCATCAGGCCCTTCGCGTCGTAGGCATTGGATGGGCAAACCACCTTCAAGCCAGGGTGGTTGGCCACCATGTTTTCAGGAGTGTGCGAGTGGGTCGCACCTACGTTGGTGCCGCCATTGGCAGGGCCACGGACCACGATCGGAATGTTCATCAAGCCACCAGACATGTAGCGGCAGAAAGAGGCGTTGTTGAAGAGTTGGTCGATTGCAACGTAGCTGAACGACATGAACATCATCTCGATCACTGGGCGGACGCCGAGCGCGGACGCGCCGATGGCGAGGCCGGAGAAGGCTGCTTCAGAGATGGGAGTGTCGATCACGCGCTTGTCGCCGTGCTTTGCCCAGAGGCCTTCGGTGACTTTGTAGGCGCCGTTGTATTGAGCGACTTCTTCGCCCATGATGCAGACGTTTTCGTCGCGTTGGATCTCTTCGTCGAGTGCTTGCTTAATAGCTTCGCGGTAAGTGATAAGTGCCATTTTGTAAAAGGAGTTAGAATTCAGAATTCAGGATTCAGTAGCGAATGCTCAGATCTATTAATCGTTGAAGAAGTAAGTGCCCTTGAGCTTACCTTCTGTATCGTTATCGACTTCTGAATAGACGTCGGTTTGAATTTCGCTGCGAGGCGCGTAAGGGCTTTCCTCGGCAAATTTTGCGGATGCTTCAGCTTCGTCCTTCTTTTCTTGGTCGATCTTTTTGGCTTCAGCTTCAGTCATGACACCTTCATCGATCAGCTTCTGGCGGATCACATTTACTGGGTCCTTGGTGCGCTTGTATTCTTCGATCTCTTCCTTGGTGCGGTATTTCTCGTGGTTGGCGTCAGCGACGGAGTGCCCACGGTAGCGGTAAGTGCGGATTTCTAGTAGGAAGGGCTTGGATTCTTCACGAGCACGTTTCATTGCGCGGTTGGCAACTTCGCGGACTTCATAAACGTCGTGGCCATTGCAAACTTCCCATTCCATATCAAAACCATCGGCACGGTGAGCAAGGTTCTCTTCAGCAGAGGAGCGCTTGAGACTGGTGCCCATGGAGTAACCGTTGTTTTCAATGACGAAAATCACTGGGATGTTCCATAGGGACGCGAGATTGAGTGTTTCCATGAAAGAACCTTGATTCACCGCGCCGTCTCCGAGGAATGCGAGTGCGCAACCCTTGAGGCCCTTATATTTGAGTGCGAACGCGAGGCCGGCACCGAGAGGTGTTTGACCTGCGACAATGCCGTGACCACCCCAGTAGTTTTTGTCTGGAGCGAAGAAGTGCATCGAGCCGCCCTTACCCTTTGAGCAACCTGTGTATTTGCCATACATCTCGGCCATACATTCATTCATGCTCATGCCAACTGCGAGCGCGTGGCCATGATCGCGATAGGCGGTAATGATGTGGTCGTCTTTCTCCATAAGAGAGACGATACCAGTCGCGACCGCCTCTTGGCCGATGTAAAGGTGTAGGAAACCGCCAATCTTGCCTTGGTTGTAAGCGCGTAGCGAACGCTCCTCGAACCGGCGTATCCCGATAATTGTGCGGTAAAGATCGATCTTCTCCTCTTTACTCAGCTGTTGATTGATCGGAGCTGCTGCAAAATCAATTGATTTTGCCGACTTGCTTGCGGATTTCTTTTTGGGTGTAGCCATAATCGCGAATTAGAAAAACCGATGTTATGAGGGGCTTTGAAACAGGGGGCAAGCGTTAAAACCCTGAATGGAGACATGTAAATTATGAATAAATATTCGTGCTATAATTCACGCGAAACGGTGATTACTTTTGATCGCCGATAAGCACAGATTTCATGGTTGTTGAGATTGGATTCTCGCCTAGCCAAATCTGAAAATACAACTGGGCAAAGTCTTTGCCAGGTATCGTTGCGATGGGCTGTTCGTTGATGCGTAGGGTGGTCCCTTCTGCAGGTAGGTAGGTCAGCGATGATCGGTCACCCTCGCGAACGGTTTGGTAGGCCGCATTGATTAGGTCGACCCGATCAGCGATTTGTTGCCGTTCGATGTTGCTGAGATTGCGATCCAAGATCGTATCAGCAGATTCTAAGATAATGGACTTATCGATGGTTCTCAGATAGTTGAAACTTAGATGGAAGGGAACTTCGGCTGATAAAATATCACTTGAGCTGGAGTCTGCTTCAGCAAACAGTGCCACGTCGTAAAGTTTGAAGAAGAGTCTGTAGACATAGCGGTATTCGCCTCGTTTCTCTAAGGATTGAGTTTTTACTTCGTAGGTATTGGGGAACAGCGTCGTCGCAGATGTCGAGGTAAAGGCCTGCATGAATAAGCCCGCGCAACAAAGGCACAGAACTTTAAGAGGACGAGGTGAGTGCATCATCGCAATCAAGCTTTTGGTTTTGGCACGACGCTGGAGAGGCCGCCATCAATCACGTAGGTCTGTCCAGTTACAAAGCGGGCTTCCTCTGAGAGTAGCCACTCTGCGAGACTGGCAACATGGTCAGCTTGACCGATCTCGCCAAGCGGGTGCATCTTCTTTGAGAATTCCAATGCCTGCGGGTTGCCGATGATTGGCTTCGCCAGGGGTGTATCGGTTAAGCTGGGCGCAATTGCGTTGATGCGAAGGCCACGACTTGAGTAAGTCGATGCGGCTGATCGAACCATTGCTTCGATACCGCCCTTGGCTGCAGCAATGGCCTCGTGGTTTGCTAGGCCCGTTTGCGCAGCAGCAGTGCTAAAGAATAGGCAGGCGCCTGAGCCTTGCTTCATCATTAGTTTGGTCGACGCCCTCAAGGCATAGAAAGCGGAACTGAGGTTTAAATGAAGGGTGTTTAGCCAGTCATTTTCGGGAGTCATGTGAGCAGCCTTGAGATAGATCGAGCCAATGGCATGCACGTAGCCATCAATTGAGCCGAGTTGTTGATGGAACTCCGGTAACTGCGCCTCGATTGCGGCACAATCGGTCGCATCGCAGGTGCAGGTAGCTATGCCGAGTTCCTCTGAAAGTGCCTTCAGCTTGTCTGGATCGCGACTGAATCCAGCCACGGTATGACCAGACGCTACTAATCTGCGTGCGAGGGCAGCTCCGATTCCTCCAGTAATGCCGCCGATAACGATGGTTTTAGTTTTACTCATGGTGAGTGATCGGAAAACACGGGCCTGCATTACACGCTTTCTAGCTTGAAAGCCTGCGACTTGCCCCCACTTTAGGCACCTTTCAATTTTTCCGCTATGTCTGAGATCGCTAAAGCTTACGAACCCAAAGAAGTCGAACAACGCTGGTATGCCAACTGGCTTGAAGCAGGATGCTTTAAAGCAGTGGCTGATTCCGTGAAGAAGCCCTATGCGATCATGATCCCGCCGCCAAACGTGACAGGTATGCTGCACATGGGGCACGTGTTGGACAACACCTTGCAAGACATCTTCATTCGGCGCGCCCGCCTTGAAGGCAAGTCTGTGCTCTGGCAGCCAGGCACCGACCACGCAGGCATTGCCACACAAACCAAGGTGGAAAAGCAGCTCCGCGAAGCGACTGGAGAAACAAAATACGATCTTGGCCGTGAGAAGTTCCTCCAGAAGGTTTGGGACTTCCGCGAACAGTCTGGCGGTGTGATTCTCAATCAGCTGCAAAAGCTAGGTGCTTCCTGCGATTGGGATCGCACCAGTTTTACGCTCGACGAGGACTATTCCAAAGCGGTGCTCCAAGCGTTTGTTTCGTTTTACAAACGAGGTTATATATATCGCGGCAAACGCATGGTCAACTGGTGCCCTGCAACTCATACTGCAATCTCCGATGAAGAGGTGAACATGAAGCCACAGAATGGCTTCTTCTTTAAGATGCGTTACGAGCTGGTTGAAGCTGACGGCGAACGCACGCATCTTGAAATTTCAACCACTCGCCCAGAAACACTCATGGGCGATAGTGCAGTCGCGGTGCATCCAGAAGATGACCGTTATAAACATCTGATCGGAAAGACAGTTTGGCGTCCGTTCCCGAAAGCGGAAATTCCAATCATCGGCGACGAGTATGTAGACCGCGAGTTTGGAACCGGCTGCCTAAAGGTCACCCCAGCGCACGACAAGAATGACTTCGAGATCGGCCAGCGCCATAACCTTGACATCATCGAAGTGATCGATGCCGAGGGTAAGCTCAATGCCCTCGCAGGTGAAGAGTTTGACGGCATGGATCGTTTCAAAGCACGCAAAGTCGCTGCTCAAAAACTTGAAGACATGGGTCTGCTTATTGAGCGTGAACCCTACGAAAACACTGTTGGTTTCTCCGAACGCGGCGATGTGCCGATTGAGCCACGACTTTCTGAGCAGTGGTTCCTCAAATACCCGAAGGTGGAGGAAGCAAAGCGAGCCGTAAAAAGCGGCATCATTAAGTTTCACCCCGATCGCTGGAAGAAGACTTACCTGCACTGGTTGAACGGTATTCAAGACTGGTGCATCAGCCGGCAACTCTGGTGGGGCCACCGTATCCCAGTTTGGTATAAAAAGGGCACGGACCGCACTGAACTCGACTTTGATAATCCAGAACATGTGCATGTTTCGGTGGAAGGTCCCAGTGATCCAGAGAACTGGGAGCAAGAAGAAGACGTGCTCGACACTTGGGCGTCCTCATATCTTTGGCCGATGGCAAACCTAGGCTGGCCCGAAGCAAATGCTGACCAACAGAAGGAACTCAATTACTGGTATCCGACTTCCACTTTGGTGACTGGCTTTGATATTATCTTCTTTTGGGTGGCACGTATGATCATGGCAGGCTTGGAGCTCTATGGTGATGACCAGAAGGAACTTTCAGATGAAGAGATCGCGAAACGTATTCCGTTTAAAAATATCTTCATCCACGGTCTGATTCGTGACGAAAAGGGCCGTAAAATGTCCAAGTCTCTCGGCAACTCTCCGGACCCACTCGACTTGATTGAGAAGTATGGTGCGGATGGTCTCCGTTTTGGTATTTGTAATATCGCACCGTCGGGTTCGGATATTCTTTTCTCGGAAGAGCGTATTCAGATTGGCCGTAATTTTTCCAATAAGCTATGGAACGCAGTGCGTTTTCGCCAGATGTCTGGCCCAATGGCAGACAATTCTAGCCTCGAAGCGATCGTTAGTCGCATGGATGCGAGCTTGTTCGATGATTACGATCATTGGATCCTTGGTCGTTTGACAGAAGTCAGCGCAGATCTTGAAAAGTGCTTCGCTAACTACGAAATTTCACCACTCACACACCAAATCTACGCCTTCTTCTGGGGCGATTTCTGCGACTGGTATGTGGAAGCATCCAAGGGTAAGTTGAAGGGCGACGAAGCGTTGCGTGATAACTGCCTCGCGATTCAAGACCTCGTTATCCGTCAAGTCTTGCAGCTCGCAAACCCAATCATGCCACACATTACCGAAGAGCTTTGGAAGGGGCTCGGTTACGATGCATCGGTTGCATTCATCCAAAATACGAAGCTTACATCTGCGGCCATACTCGCCGAGCAAGTTCCAGTGGATAAGAGCGCCGTCGAGCGAGTGATCCATTTGCAGGAACTCATCTCTCAAGCGCGCGCGCTGAAGGCGCAATACAACTTGGCGAATAAGCGTGATGTGGCAGTTTTCTACGGTGCCGAAGGTGAGCAGGCGAAGGTCATCGCAGAGAATGCTGGGCTCGTGAAGACACTCGCAGGCCTGGGTAAAATCGAAGCCTTGGGCGGTCAATCCTCGGACGGCCTTCCCGCGGTGGTGACTCCACTCGGTTCCCTTTACTTGGATCTAAGTAGTAGCATCGATGTGGAAGCAGAGAAGGCTCGCTTAACCAAGGAACTAGAGAAGCTCAACAAGCTCGTCGCTGTCGGTGAGGGCAAGTTGAAGAATCAAAAGTTCGTGGACAGCGCTCCAGCAAAGGTGGTCGAAGGCGCGCGTAAGCAGCTTGCTGAGACTACTGAGAAGCGCGACGAGACTTTGCGAATCTTGGAATCGCTGTAAAGGAGGACGGACATTCCTGTCCGTCGTTTTCTATCGGTTTTTTCCTAGGAAGGCAGCTGTTGCTCTGTGGGCGGACAGGAATGTCCGCCCTCCTATGAGTGCTTGATTGTGATCAAGGTGAGGTCGTCGACTTGACCAGCGCCATTTGTGAATTGAGAGACGCTTTCTAAGGTCCGATCTAGTATGGTTTGTGCACTTTGTTTGCCGTTGGCTCGTAGTGTTTGGAGTAGGCGTTCGCCCGAATATTCTTCGCCCTCTGGGTTGACGGCTTCGGTGATGCCATCGGTGTAGAGAACGAGTGCGTCCTCATCACCGAAATGAACGGAAGTTTCTTTGATGACCGCATCGAAAATGACTGGTGGAACCATGCCGATTGCCATCCCAGGGGATTGTATGGGTTCCACATCGAGGCTGCCATCACTGTGCTGGTCGTAGAAGAAGGGGAGTTCGTGGCCCGCACGGGCGAGGGTGAGCTGCTCAGTCTCTAGGTCGATGATCGCATAGACCATGGTGATAAACATATCGCGCTGCATACTTGACTGCATGGCTTCGTTGATCGCGCTGAGCACCGCAGAGGGCGAGCGATGTTGTTTCGCAAAGTGGCGCAGGTGGGTTTGGCAGATCGCCATCAAGATCGATGCAGACACTCCTTTTCCTGAAACATCGGCGATGGCAAACGCGATGGTTTTGTCGTCGAGCGGAAAGACGTCGTAGAGATCGCCGCCGACTTTTTGGGCTGCAGTGTAGTGCGTGGCGAATGAGATGGATTCAGAGGGTTGAAACTTCTTCGGGAGTAGTAGCTTCTGGGTGTTACTCGCGAGTTCAATATCGAGGTCGATTTTACTTTTCTCGATTTGGAGCTGCATCGCGTCGCTGTTATGAACCGCGAGTCCAACTTGTTCGGCGAGTGATTCTACGAGTGAAAAATCGGTATCAGTAAACGCGAGTCCGTCCGCGGGATTGGCGACTGCCAGCACCGCGATGAGCTTTCCATCAAACATGACTGGGGCCACGATGATAGAGCGTATCAATAGCGAAGTATCGCTGTGTTGAATAACACGCGGGTCTTTCGTTGCATCTGGAATGAGCAACGCACGCTTTGACTTCGCGACTTGACCGATAAGGCCCTCACCCATGTGAAAACTTTCAGATTTTAAGATGCTTTGAATATAATGCGCACGCGTGCTGAATGTGCTCTCAAGACCTTCGGGAAGCTTTCGCTGCGGCGGAAAAAGGCCTTCCACAGCGATTCCTTTAAGTGTGTCATCTTCCTGCTTCTCAAAAATGCAGGCGCTAATGGCTCCGGTGCTAAGGATCGCAGCGTGAATGATGCGCTGAAACATCGTTTCGCGGTTATCACTTTCGACCACTGCTTCGACCATGTTGTGCATGAACTCAACAACAATTTGCTTTTCCTGACGCAGGAGCTGTTTGTCTTCATCGAGAATTTTTATCTGCCTGCGCTTTTTCGCGTATAGCAGCCACATTCCAAGCAACCCGACGAGAACACCTATTATAAATGACATCATTGTGAACTATGGGCTGAGCGATGCTAGAGGTTGCGAAGCCGGATTCAATGACGCCGACGATCCTTAATCTTTGTCCTGCTCAACTTGATTTCTCAAGAATGAGATGACGTCTTGAAATTTTGCCGCGTTTTGATTGTCGGCAGAAACCAAGTTTTCGTGGGCTTCTAGGACGGTGCGCGCATCGGACACTTCCATATTTTGAAGTTCAGTAAAGTCTGCATTTGTTCCTTCAGGAAGGTCGTCGCCGATGGTAAGTAAATTTTGAAGACCCAAATTACAGATCAGCTCGTGATTGCGCTCACCGAGATTGCAGACCACGAACACGCCTGGAGGGGTGAGCTTTTTTAACTCGAGTGCAGTGCCAGCTAGGATACCGAGAAAGGTGCTGTCCATGCCTTTGCACTTGGTGAAGTCCAACACAAACTGTGTTTTGCCATTCGAGAGCATCGTTTCAATGAACTCTCGAAAGGTATTACAATTTAGATAGTTGGCTTTGCCGTTAATCTGAACAACAACAGGTTCAGAATAAGCGCTAACAAGAAATGTAGGCTGTTGTGGATCACTCATTTAGAGCGTGGTAAGATCGATATTGAAAAATGGAGAGAAGTTTATGCCAGAAAGCAAGGCCCAGCAAGCTAGCATTGTGCAGGTAATAATCAACTATCAATCGAGACGATCTAAGAATTGGGCGTAATGTAATGAGCTGGTGGATTTGCACTAAGAATATAGAATCTAGCCTAAACCGGGAAGGCGATGATTGACGCCTTGCAGCCAGCGTCATGCATTCCAAATCTTACGATTTTGGCTACAGTTGCTTCGTTAAAAAGAATTGCACCCTATATATTCGCATAATCTTCTTGAAATCCTTAGTCTACGGCAGACCCTATCTGCAATCGCTGAAGCTATGAATATATACTTAGAATACACAAAGGAGATAGAGGAACGTAAAGGTCAAGGGCTGAGCCCAAAGCCAATTGACGACGGCGAGTTGGTTGTCGCGCTTATCGAGCAGATTAAAGATCTCGGTAACGAATATAGAAACGACTCACTCCACTTTTTTATTTATAACACTTTACCTGGCACCACGAGTGCCGCAGGCGTAAAGGCTGCATTTTTGAAGGAGATCATTTTAGGCGAGTCTGTAGTGGAAGAGATTTCGCCGTCTTTTGCTTTTGAGTTATTGTCCCACATGAAGGGTGGCCCTTCGATAGAGGTGCTTCTCGACCTTGCACTGGGCGACGATGCTGCAATCGCGAGCGAAGCGGCTACGGTCTTGAAGACTCAGGTGTTTCTCTATGAAGCGGATACGGCTCGGCTCGTGACTGCGCTCAAGGCGGGCAGTGCGATTGCCAAAGACATTCTAGAGAGCTACGCCAAGGCGGAGTTCTTTACCAAGCTTCCAGATGTTGAAGAAGAAATTAAAGTGGTTACCTACATTGCGGGTGAAGGTGATATTTCTACAGATTTACTTTCACCAGGGAATCAGGCGCACTCGCGTTCTGACCGAGAGTTGCACGGTAAGTGCATGATTTCTGAGAAGGCCCAAATTGAGATTCAAGGCTTACAGAAGCAACATCCAGACAAGCGCGTGGTTCTTATTGCCGAAAAGGGCACTATGGGTGTCGGCTCTTCTCGCATGTCGGGTGTCAATAATGTAGCGCTCTGGACTGGTAAGCCAGCCAGCCCCTACATTCCTTTCGTGAACATTGCACCCGTTGTTGCCGGCACGAATGGGATTTCTCCGATATTTTTGACTACAGTCGACGTGACGGGTGGTATCGGAATCGATCTGAAGAACTGGCGCAAAAAGCTGGATGCCGACGGCAAACCCGTTCTCAACGACAGCGGCGACCCAGTGCTTGAGGAGGTGTATTCGGTTGCGACAGGCACGGTCCTTACCATCAACACCAAGGCCAAGAAACTCTACAACGGTCACGACGAACTCGTAGATATGGCGTCTTCTTTTACGCCACAAAAGCTCGAGTTCATGAAGGCCGGCGGTTCGTATGCGGTGGTCTTCGGCAAGAAGCTTCAGAGCTTCGCGGCCGAGACACTAAATGTTGATTTGGTGCCTGTGTATGCGCCGGCTAAGGAGGTCTCCCATCCAGGCCAAGGTCTCACTGCGGTCGAAAAGATCTTCAACAAGAATGCAGTGGGATCTACTGAAGGTGTGACACTCCATGCGGGGTCAGATGTGCGTGTCAATGTGAACATCGTAGGATCGCAGGATACGACAGGTTTGATGACTTCACAAGAGCTAGAGTCCATGGCTGCGACGGTTATTTCGCCGATTGTGGATGCGGCTTATCAATCTGGCTGTCACACTGCCTCGGTTTGGGATAAAAAAGCACAAGCTAACATCCCAAGACTAATGAAGTTTATGCATGGTTTTGGTCTGATCACTGGGCGCGATCCGAAGGGCGTGTATCCTCCGCTTACCGATGTCATCCACAAGGTGTTGAACGATCTGACCGTGAACGAATGGGCGGTTATCATCGGCGGAGACTCTCATACGCGTATGTCTAAGGGAGTAGCGTTTGGTGCCGATTCAGGAACGGTCGCTCTCGCTCTGGCTACAGGCGAAGCCACCATGCCGATTCCACAGTCCGTTAAGGTCACCTTCAAGGGCGATCTTAAGGATCACATGGATTTTCGCGATGTGGTGCATGCCACGCAGTTACAAATGCTCAAGAAGTTTGGTGAAAACGTATTTCAAGGCCGAGTCATCGAGGTGCATATTGGCACCTTGCCTGCCGACCAAGCATTTACCTTCACCGATTGGACTGCGGAAATGAAGGCGAAGGCCTCCATCTGTATCTCGCAAGATGATACTCTCATTGAATCTCTTGAGATTGCGAAGGGTCGTATTCAGATCATGATTGATAAGGGCATGGACAATGATGCAAAGGTGCTTCAAGGCCTCGTGGATCAAGCGAATCAGCGCATATCCGAAATAAAGTCCGGCGAAAAGCCAGCCTTGGTGCCGGACGCGAATGCGAAGTATCATGCTGAATTTGTCGTTGATTTGGATCAAATAGTGGAGCCAATGATCGCCGATCCAGATGTGAACAATGAGGACGTTTCGAAACGTTACACACACGACACTATTCGCGAGCTTTCTTACTACGCTGGTGAGAAAGCGGTGGATCTGGGGTTCGTGGGTTCCTGCATGGTCCACAAGGGTGACCTTAAGATCGTTTCTAGAATGCTTAAAAACCTCGAAACTCAAAAAGGTAAAGTTGAATTTAAAGCACCGCTCGTCGTGGCTGCGCCGACCTACAACATTATTGACGAATTGAAGGCCGAGGGTGACTGGGAAATGTTAGAGAAATATTCTGGTTTTGTATTCAACGACGACGCCCCCAAAGGTGCTGCTCGCACCGAATACGAGAACATGATGTATCTTGAGCGTCCAGGGTGTAACCTTTGCATGGGCAATCAGGAAAAAGCAGCCAAGGGAGACACCGTGATGGCAACCTCTACTCGACTTTTCCAAGGCCGCGTGGTTGAAGATTCTGACCGTAAAAAGGGAGAGTCCTTGCTCGCATCGACGCCCGTGGTGGTCCTTTCTGCGATCCTTGGTAGAATACCAAATATGGATGAATACACCGCTTCAGTGGAAGGGATCAATCTGACGAAATTTGCTCCGCCTAGAGGTGTCTTGAGTGTCTAGCGATAGGTCTTTGCGAAGGCTCAGGTAGAGGGGAGTGATCCTATTATGCCTGAGCTTTTTCGTGCCTAAATTTAGGGGAGCGCACGGATATCCGTGTCCGCATTCACTGCCAGTGGCACTTGAGGCTCGACCCTAATGGCGGGCGAACTAGGACAGGAATGTCCTAGCTCTTTGATTAAACCCAAACGATGCAAAGGCGTTCCCCGAACAAGATTTTGGCTGCCGTAATTATACCATCAATGAACTTTATCTGGCAATATAATTAGGAGTGTGTCTTATTCTATGAATGGGACGAAAACGACAACGACTGGATTTACAAAACGAATGCGCCGATGTGACCG
>Ga0209533_1001063_pt1 | contig 26001 bp, 33 predicted proteins | sample COG_04_FD_184748 | JGI IMG/M metagenome (GOLD analysis project Ga0209533, IMG submission 184748) | Pelagic Microbial community sample from North Sea - COGITO 998_met_04 (SPAdes) (version 2) | ecosystem: Environmental > Aquatic > Marine > Neritic zone/Coastal water | place: Helgoland, sampling...
AATTCAACATTTACTGATTCTGCTCCTGTATATTCACTGCTTAATAATGATCTTAATTTCATAGCATTTCCAGTAGTATATTTTCTTCTTGACCTTGCTTGTGTCACTTGTTGTGGAAGTGCGCTAGCTCGAACTTGACGTGCCATACCTCGACAAGGTATATCAAAATTATTTCTTAAAATACTCATAATAAAATCATCTTTTTGATTATTTCCTGTTATTCTACAATATTCCCTTAATTGGGCATCATCAATATCAATAACAATTCTTGGCATTTATTATATAAAATATAATAATATAAAATATAATAATATAAACTAATTGAAAATTTCCCTTAGTCTATCTTTATCCTTAGTAAAATCTTTAGAATAATCTAAATTAAAAATAATTATACAATGACCCCTTTTATCATCATTGATAAAACCTAAATCTTTATAGGCATATGTATTTTTATTTCTTTTTTTATGAAAAATAAATTTTTGATTATCAGGGAGAATTATTTCATATTCATTTTTAAATAAAAGTTCATAAATATTTATATCTTTATGAATAATCAAATGATTCTTATATTTTTGATAACCTTTTGAATTTATATTGAATTTTAAATGAAAATTATATTTCCCATTTGTTATCTTAATATCTTTAAAATTTCTTAAAAATAAGTAACAAATAAAATCTTTAGTATGAATAATTAATCGCTTTAGTGTATTTTTATAAATATCTGAAATATCAATATTCAAAGTAATTGTAAAATCTTCATCTAATTTCTCAATATTAATATATTTTGGAGGAACTATTATTTCTTTAGATTCAACAATTTCTTTTGTTTCATTTGTTTCTTTTGAAAATAAGTTATCTGAAAAATGTTTCATTCTAGATTTTATGTGTTCAGGTAATGTTTTATATAAAACTTTTATAAATTTAGCTTCATTAGTACTGATTATTTTTTCATATAATTCTGTTAAATAAATAATTTCAAAATCACTTAAATCAAAATCTTTTAGATAATAGAATTGTTGCTGATAATCATATATTTTTCGTTTTTCATCATCTATCAAAATATCATAAGCTTCTTTAATCATAATGAATTTTTCGTTGGAATCTTGAGAATTATTTTTATCAGGGTGATATTGTTTTGATAATTTGTGGTATTGTTTTTTTATTATTTCTTTGTTTGCATTTGGTTCTAAATAAAGGATATCATATAAATTATTCATTTAATATATTATATAAATCTATTAACAAATATTCTATAAATATTATTTCTTTATAGCATTTAACCATTAAATAGTTAAAATCTGAGATTTTTTTAACAATTTTAATCTTTTTCGAATTAGGAATATTTTCTTTTAGATAAAAATTTAATATCCTTTTTGATAATATATTTATATTTAATACTGAATTTTTAAAATTATATACTATTTCTTTGATAGTTTCTATATTTTTCGTTAATTTTGTTTTCATAATTACGTTTATTTTCTCTAAAAAGATATTATAAGGATCTTTAAAATTCGTTAAAATTTTCTTTTTTATTAAATCTATATCGACTTCTAGATATAAATAATCTTCAATTTTACATGTTATTTTTTCTTTTTTTATAAATTCTTTTATGATAATTTCTTTATCATAAATATTTGGACAGGGTATTCTGATATTAATACAACGACTTTTTATAGCTTCAAGATGTTTTGTATATTTTGATGTAACTATAATAAATTTTGTTGTTGATGAACTTTTCTCTATTATAACTTTTAATTGATTCTCAATTATTGGATTTATATAATCAAAATTATCTATTATTATATAATTACTTAATCCTGTATAATAATTAAATGAATTTACTATTGGTTTTATGATATTTATAAATTTATTTTTAACATCATATTTGATGCCTTTTACGTTAAAATAATAATAGTAATCATTATATTCATATTTAATATCTCCGTCTACAAAAGTATTTTTTCCCTTTATTCTAAAAAAATCTGTTAAAATAGTTTTTATAAATAATGTTTTATTAATGTTTGATTCGCCATAAATAAATATATTAGAATGATTTTTATTTAATAATAATTTATAAATTTTAAAAGCTTCTTTATAATTATATAAAGTATCTATCATACATAAAATCTTATTTTTGGTTTAAATAATTGTATTTTTAAATAATATAAACTATGAATATCATCGTAAATAAAGATAAATTTAATACAAAAAATTTAAATATAACACTAAATATGAAATTAATTTATTCTTATACATCTATTAAGATGTTAGGTATCCCATTAATTATAAATGATTTTGATTTTATAATACGAAAAAATTATATTATTCTCAAATTATTAAATCAACATGATATTAAAATCTTTGAAGAAATTGATAATTTTTTCTCTAAAAAATATATGAACTACAAAAAAACTTTAAAAGATAATAAAATATATGTCAAAAATATTTTTAATAAAGATATAAATAAAGAATTATATATAAATATAAATAGTTTAAAACAAAAAGATTTTTTATTATACCTAAATATATTTACATTATGAATAGTAATGACGAATTTTTATATTTAATTGCAAATCCTCATAGAAAGAAAAAAACATTCATTACCGAAAATGTAGATGAAGAATTATTATTATTAATGAATAAAAAATATAAAAATTATTTCTTTGATGAAGCTATCTTTAAAAATATACTTAATGAAAATAAAAAACTTGTAGAAAATTATACTATTCAAAAAGTTGTTGAGAAAACTATTAATGATTGTATTGATGAAATTTTATTGAAAAATTCCTAAATCATAATCCAAACAAATATGATTGTTTTTTGATCTTAATATATCTCTTATATGATCCTTTGATATATTACCATAAAAAATCATATATAATGCTACAATTAATGGTGAAACGGTTATACCATTATAACAATAAATAAATATATTCTTTTCTTCCAATGATTGATGGATAAAATTTAATATTTCTTCACGTTTTTCTTGTAACATGTAAATATCATTATTTATATCTAAAACATTCGATAATGGTAATCTAACTTTCTTAAGACTATCAATATTTAGAAATCCTTGTTCTTTTGTACAATTAATAGCTATATTTATATTATTATCTTTATAAAATTCGGTTTTATAAATATCATTAACATCTCCTATCCATAATCCTGATAAAATTTCTGTAGGCATTTAATTTAATATAATATTAAATTATCTCAAATAATCTTCTGCGAGATATTACCAACCTGGTCTTTTATGAATAAGTTTTTCTTTTAGTATCTTTTTATATTTGTCTAATTCTGATTTCCAAGGGCAACATTCACCTATATATTTATCTAATGTCTCATCAATTGTTAATCCGGCAACATTTTCTTTAGGTATGTATTTATGTTTATCATAACCAAATACATATACGTTTTCTGAACCATATGCTAAAGGATAGGGAACATCATTATTACCCACGGGTGATACATATTTTTCAATACTATCTTTTGTAGAAAATTCAACTATTCTTTCTGCTACTAAACAATATCGTTTAGGTTTAATTTCAATTAAGATAGTGTTTCCATCAAAATATTTACCATATCCTGCACTAATCTTAGTCATCTCTATTTTAGGACTTTTACCGATAAATACTTTTTTAACTTTTTTATATTCTTTAACTAATTCAGTATAATCACTTTTAGTTGTATTTTTATCTTCATAAACACCATTCGGTAATTTAAATATAGAAATATCATAACTATTTACATTTACTAAAAATGGTCTTCCACCATTATCATGAATTAAATATTTTTTACCTTTTTTTAATTTATTTCCATCTATTTTTATAGATTTTCTTTTAGATTTTCTTTCAGTTTTTTTAACCCATCTTTGAACTCCATTTTTATTTTTTTTGATAATCCAATAATTACCATCGTTACCTATCATTTTTGTGCCTACTTTAAATTTAGTAGCTGATTCTTCGGGACCTTTTCTCATATATATTAATATTATTAATATTTAAAAATTTGATTAATATTTAAAGATTTCTTAAAAATTTTAAGTGTATAATGGATTTTGAAGCTTATTTTGATTCTCTTGATGAGATCACGCACAAAGAAGAATTAACAGAAGAAAAATGTTGCGAAAATATGAATAATTTCATAATGCATGCTGGTATAACATCATGTAAAGTTTGTAAAAATATAGTTTCTAATATTAGCGATAATGCTGAATGGAGATATTATGGATCAAATGATACTAAATCTTCTGATCCAACCAGATGTGGTATGCCTACAAATATTTTATTACCCGAATCATCCATAGGCTCTACAGTAAATTTTAAAAATAATAGTAAATCAATGAATCAAATTAGAAGATATCAAAATTTTCATGGAATGCCTTATAAAGAAAGAAGTAAATACAAGGTATTTAATATTATAGCAGAAAAATGTGATAAACATAATATTAATACTAAAATTGTTGGTGAAGCTAAATCATTATATAATAGTATTTCTGAAATAAAGATATCAAGAGGCTCCAATAGAGCTGGGATTATAGCTGCTTGTGTATATTTTGCTTGTAAAGAATGTAATGTTCCAAGAGCATCAAAAGAAGTAGCTGAAATATTTGATATTGATATCACAATAATGACAAAAGGTTGTAAAAGTTTTCAAGAAATTATGAATCTTAATAAGAAAAATAAGAAAAGAATTGTAAATAAATCTATTAATCCAAAAGATTTTATTGATAGATTTTGCGATAAATTAAATATTGATGTAAAAAAAATAGAAGAAATCTGTGATATTTGTTTACAAAATAATATTATTTCTCAGAATACCCCACAATCTATAGCAGCAGGTTGTATATATTTTCATATTAAGAAAAATAATATTAATATAAATAAAAAATCTTTATCTGAGGTTTGTAAAATCTCAGAAGTCACTATTAATAAATGTTTTAAAAAAATAGATGAAAATAAAGAATTATTTAATGAATAATTTTAAAACTAAAAATACTACGGCAATGATTACCCCCTTCATAACTACTGATAAAACAGTTTCTTTTCCTTCTACTTCATTATAAAGTAATGATACATTTTTTATTTTAAGATTTTCTGAAATAACTTCTAAGTTAAATAAGATACTTAGGATCAAAACTATAATTACATCTTTATTTTGAAACAATAAATCTTTAGCTTTTTCTAATGGTGTCTGTGGGACAGCTTTTTCTTCTTTCTGTGCCATCTGCTGCTGTGCCATCTGCTGCTGTGCCATCTGCTGCTGTGCCATCTGTTGCTGCATTCTCTGCTGGGCTATCCTCTGTTGTTGCATCTGTTGCTGAATCAACATAGCTTTTTCTTCTTCAGTTATTTGAGGCATCTGTTGCTGCGATGTTACTTGTGGAGTGGGCTTACCTTGTTCTTGTCTACCAGTATCATTTAAATCATTGAGAATTGAATTAACCATAGAATTTTCTTCTTGGCTTAAATCAGAACTATTCATTTCTTTGATAAGAGAATCAATATCAGTTGAATCACCCATTTTTAAAAATGACTTATTATTTTTTTTCTTTATAAACGTATCATAATTATATTATCTGAAAATATACTATATGTAAATTTACCGATAATTACTCCCATTATAAGAGATAATAACATTTTGAGATAATCTTTCATATTTAATATTATATTTAAAAAAAATTTCTATATTATAATAAAATGCTTGACTTTTTACCAATCCAAAATCAAAAGTTTTATATGGCTATGGGTTTCTATCTTGTTGTCATGATTGTTGTCGCAAATGTCGGTCAAAAATATCAAGAGCTCGGTTTAACAAATGCTTTATATTTAGGTCTTTTAATTAATATTGTTTTATGGAACACTATGGGTAAGAAATATGTCGGAATGTACTGATTCATCTTCAATAATAATATTATCTGAATCATTTACATAATAAAATAATATTGTAAGACTAATTACAATTAATAATACTTTTATATCTATGAAATTTTCTATCATTATTAATATAAAATATATTAATATTCATGAAACCAAAAATTAGCATTTACTGGTAAAGGTTCATCAGATTCCATTATAAATGTTTTATAAATATAATCATTTGGTGTATATCCTAACATAGGTCTAACGCTATTCTTTAGAATTTCTTCTTGTTTAATATAATGTTTCATTGGACAATTACTAAATGATTCTTTATTTTTTTTACATAAATATAAGATTAAAATTACTAAAAATAACCAAAAAAAACACATAAAGTTATTAATATTAGTAATATTTAAAATGGAAGAAATACTTGATTTATTTGATAGTAATGAAACAACACTTTACCAAGATTCTATTATGAATAATGAAGAACCAAAAGAATATTATATCGGTAAAGCTGAATTTATTCTTAAACAATTAGATAATAATATTAATTATTTTGAATTCTTAAAAGTTATGATGAAAAAATATCATGAATTAAATGATAATCAAAAAAAAGAATTAATTGAATTTATGAATATACCTGAAAAAATTAAAATTGTAGAAAAAGTTAAAATAGTTTACAAAGAAAAGAAATCTAAACCTAAAATTAATTATTGTGATGATTATTAGGTTATTTAAAAATTTGATAATAATATATTATAGCTTAAAAATGGAAATACAATCGGTCTTATCTAAGAATGGATATAAAATCAAAAAGAAATCATTAACACCTAGATCCTTAAAATCATTAAAAGATGAATTATCTGTTAAACCTTTTGTTTATAATGATTACAATAATACATGTACTGAATCAAGATTTAAAGTATTTCTTGAATCACCCACTTCTATTTATATTCCTAAATTTTATGGGATTGATAAATATGGACCCGCTAAAACAAATAAATCATGCGAAGGAGATGATATTACTATAGAATTTTCTGGTGATCTTAGACCTGAACAATACCCAGTTGAAGAATTATATCTTAAATCAGCAAAAGAAATTGGTGGAGGGATTATTTCATTAAAATGTGGTGGAGGGAAAACTGTGCTTGCTCTACATATTATTGCTATGTTAAAAAAGAAAACTATTGTTGTTGTTCATAAAGATTTCTTAATGACGCAATGGAGAGATCGTATTAAACAATTTCTCCCTGAAGCAAGAATTGGTAAAATCCAACAAAATACAGTAGATATTGAAGATAAAGATATTGTTTTATCAATGGTTCAAAGTCTTTCTATGAAAGAATATGAAGAAGATACTTTTAATTCATTTGGTTTAGCTATTTTTGACGAATGTCATCATCTCGGGGCAGAAACATTTTCTAAATCAATGCAAAAAGTATCATCAACATATATGTTAGGTTTATCTGCTACACCAAATAGAAAAGATGGATTGAGGAAAGTTTTTGAATGGTATATTGGACCTATTGTTTATATGACAAAAGATAAAAATGAAGATTTTGTTGAGGTTCAATTAATATCTTATGATTGTGATGATCAATCATATTGTAAAGAAGAAAAAACATTTAAAGGTGATGCTTGTATGCCAAGGATGATTAATAATATTTGTGAATATTATCCAAGAACAAAACTTATGTTGGATTTAGTAGAAAAATATTATAAAGAAAATAGAAAAATTCTTTTCCTTTCCGATAGAAGAGAACATCTTAATTTAATGGAAAAATATATTCATAAAAATATTGCTCCAAATAATGTAGGACAATATGTTGGAGGAATGAAACCAAACGAATTAAGAATTTCACAAGATAAAGATATTATTCTAGGAACATTTTCTATGGCAAGTGAAGGTATGGATATACCTAAATTAAATACATGTATATTAGGTTCGCCTAAATCAGATGTTGAGCAAAGCGTCGGAAGGATCTTTAGAGAAAAAGCATGTGATAGAACTCATCATCCATTAATTATAGATATAATAGACGACTTTTCATTATTTAAAAAGCAAGCAGATAAAAGACAAGTCCTTTATAGAAAAATGAATTTTAAAATATTTATGAATGGCGAAGAAATAAAAAAGAAAACTAGAAAGAAAAAACAAAAAACTTTATATGAGATTGATGAATGTTTGCTTTAACTTGAAGGTGAACTATCACCTTCGGTATGTATAACATGATATGCAATTCCAACACCTAATCCAACAAAAAATCCTGCCCCACCTCCAATAAGATAATCAAAAATCTTAGAATCAAAATCGAGTTTAGCTTCTAAAGAAGATATATCTCCTTCGGTATCAGAAGCACTTATATTATCTATGCCTTCATAACGATCTTTTCTAATATACAACACCAATAAAACTAATAAAATTACAAATTTTAACATTTATATTACTTATATTATTTTTTATATAAAATATTATCATAAAAATATATTTTTTTTATTTTATATTTATAAATGACTGATACACAAGAACCACTTATCCAAGCAAAGAAAAATAAAAATAATAAAAAAATAGCTGAATATCCAAAAAATTTCACAGGAAGAGTTGAAAAAGTAATTGATACCCTTGATCTACCAGACCAAGCAAATAGGGAATTATTAAAATTAAGATTTCTTGATGAAGTTGAGTTTTATGAAAAGAAAAGAAATAAAACTAAAACATATTATAATGCTTTTAGGTTTATTGTAACTACTGGTAGTATTCTTTTACCAGCTATTCTTTCAATAGGACAAATGGATCCTACAAAGTTACCTAAGCATTTTGAACAAATCACATATTGGTCTTCATGGAGTATTTCTTTAATGGTAACTATTAGTAATGGATTTTTACAATTATTTTCTTTGGATAAAAATTATTTTAATTATTCTTTAACAGTTGAACAACTCAAAACAGAAGGTTGGCAATTCTTTGGTTTATCTGGTAAATACGAAGATTATAAAAAACATGATATAGAATCTTATAAAAATTTCTGTAAAAATATTGAAACTATTAAAAGAAAACAAATTGAAAATGAATTTAATGGAAAAGCTGATTCTAAAAAGAAAAGTTTCGATTTCGCAGGAGAATTTAAGAAATTTCAAGAAAATACCATAAATGCCCAAAAAGATCTCGTTAAAGAAGTTGGAAAGGCAAGCACTGACGCTGTTACTAAAACCGTTAACACCGCTGTAAATAGTGCTGTAAATACCGCAGAAAAATCAGTTAAGCCTTTCCGTGATCTTGAAACTGGTTTAGAACAAGCTAAAGTTTTAGAAAAAAAAGCCGACGATTATCTAAAAAATGCTGAAAGAGAAAATATTGTTGAAACTTTAAATGATGATAGTAAAATGTAATTAAGTTCTTTTTGTCCTTCTTACATTATTTTTTCTTTTAGTTCTATCATTTTTTTTTGTTCTTTTAAAAAGATTATCATATCGTTGTTTACTTATAACTTCGGTATTTTCTTTTAAAATTAATGTCTCAAAATGATGAAGTATATTACTTTTTGATTTTTTAAAATTGTGATATATCAAAATATTATCTTTTTCTTTATCATTTATTTTATAACCCAATCCAATAGGACTATATACCCCCCCTTTATCAATAAATGTTTTAATATTCTTCTTTAAAAGATTTGATAAAGCTGTCATTTCTATTTGACCTCCATACTCACCTGATTGATTCATTCTTTCTAAATATCCATTAATATCATCTTGCGAATCAGACCAATCTAAATCTTCATTAATTTCTTGTAATATAGTTCTACCTGTTGTTCCTACTAAAAAATCTAAATTATTTCGTAACCATTTAATAGTTCTTTTTCTAAGAATCATTGCTTTTTTATAATAATCATCTTTTAGTAAAGGATATGAATAATATTTATTATTATATTTCTTTTTAACTTTTTGTATATGTAATGAATTTACTATGGAATTGAATAAACAATTTCCATCACCAGGTACTGAAAGGTGTTTAACTAAACTCTTATTCATTTATATTATTAGTTTTTTTTAATTTTGGATAAATATGAGCAAAAAATATATATAATAATATCCAATGAATAATATATATTTCTAATGATTTCTTACCACACCATTGTACGCATTTAACTATTTTTGTTGCTTTTAATTTTTTATAAATTTGTGGTGGATTTATTACTTTTTTGGAAGCATATTTAGCAATTAATAAACCAGCGCAAACATAAGATATCCATTGAATAATTGAGAAATGATCAACAGCTGAATAACGTGAATAAAAACCACTAATAAATGCTAACTTTTTCGGAACAAATAAAAACATATTTGGATCTTGTTTAATTAAAACTTTAAGAATTAATGCTATAAATATTATTCCTATCAAAATTTTTTGATTATCTACAAATAACATTAATAATAAACTCGCTATTGCCATAAAATGTAAGATTCCAAATTTTACGAATTTATCCCCAAATATATAATATGAAAATAATGTAATAAAGATCGCAAGTGACAATAATTTAAATATTCTCTTTAATTGTTTTTCATAAAATTCTTCCTTATTTTTACTATTTTCATATGATAAATAAATATTTATTCCTACACCTGTAATAAATATTATCTGAGCTATTTTTGCCATTAAATTTAATGTAGTTGTATCATAATTAAATTCTTTATAACCATATTGATTAGGGAAGTAAAATATATGAAAAATTAGCATAAATATAACCGCTACGCCCTTTAAAATGTCTATAGTTTCGTATCTCATGATATACTTTAAAAAATATAAAAATTTGAATAAATTTGATATAAAGTTTTAAATTATAATATACATATAATGGATTTTCAACTTCTTGATATTGGTGATGATGATCATAATTTTAAATATACAGTCACTCTTTATGGCAAGAATGAAAAAAGTGAAAATATTGTTTGTCATATAAAAAATTATAGACCTTCATTTTATGTCAGAGTCCCTAATGATAATATTACTGAATTTAAAAAACTATGCGAATCATCATTAAAACATGCCCTAACAAAAGAAATTACATCTAAAATCAAAGCACAAAATAAAAACATTAATGAAGATGATCTTAAAGAAGAAGTTGATGAACAAGTTGGTAAAAAAATGTTCTTTTATACAGATAAAAATTGCCCTTACTATTGTGGAATGACATATAGTGAAATTAAAAAGAAAAAATCATTCTATCATTTTTCTTTTAATGATGATGATGAATATTTCTACTTTTATAGACTAAGTTTTACAACATCATTTAGTATGATGAAATATGTTCATTCAATTAAGAACTACTATATTTGGTTACAAACTTTACTTGATGTCGAACCTGAAAATGAAATATTTAAAAATAAATTTCTTATGGATTGGTTACAGCTGAAAGAAAATAATTGTGATTGTGAATCTAATCTTTATGAATCTAAAACAAGCCCTATACTAAAATTTATCCACGATACAAATATTAAATCTTGTGGTTGGATACATATTGATAAAGGTAAATTTAAAGAACTTAAGGACCATGTATTTAATTGCCAACATGAATATTATGATATTGATTATAAAGATATACAAATTTTAGATAAAGATGATGTAGCAAATTTTAGAATATGTTCTTTTGATATTGAGTGTGATAGTTCACATAATGATTTCCCAAATCCTAGAAAAACTTTTAAGAAATTAGCTAGTGAAACATATGATTGTATTATTAAAAATAAAAATCTTGATAAAGAATTTATACTAATTATTATTGAAGTTATTCTAAATCAATCTTTTGGAGTTGGTGGAAAAAATGATTTAGCAGAAATTAATTATACAAATTATTCATCTGAAATTAAAACAATTGAAGATTTTGATAAAAAGATTAATTTTAATGAAATAAAAACGGCATTCGAAAAAACAAATATTTTTGATAATATTGATGATTTCTGTAATTCTAAAAATAGAAATAAATATATCAATGAAATATGTAAAATATACGATAAAAATATTAAATTTATAGATGAAAATGGTATTCTTCATAATGTGATTGTTGAAGGGGATCCTGTGATCCAAATTGGAAATGTCTTTTATGATTTTGCCACTAAAAAATATCAAAGAATTATTGTTGTTTATAAAGAAAATGTCCCCGAAGATCAAATATGTGATCCTTTGGATGAATTTGATATTAAAATTGTTCGCTGTAAATCAGAAAAAGAATTATTAATAAAATGGGCTGATATAATGTGTAAATATAGTCCTGATTATATTACTGGATATAATATCTTTGGTTTTGATTTTAATTTCATTTGTGAAAGAGTAGATATACTATTTCAATGTCCAACAGGACCAAATGGAAAATGTATGTGTAAAGAATATAAAAAATCAGTAGATCATTGTAAGCATTGTCCTAAATCTAAATTTTATCACATTGGAAGAATTCTAAAAAATGATAAAGATAAGTATAGAAATAAAGAATGTAAAAGTGTTGATAAAGAATTATCATCTTCAGGATTAGGGGATAATATTCTTAAATTTATCCATATGGATGGTAGAATTTTATTTGATATGCAAAAAGAAGTTCAAAAAGGTCATGCCCTTGAATCTTATAAACTAGATAATGTATCTTCACATTTTATGAAAGGTAAAGTAAAAATTCTAAAATGTTGGAATCGTGCTTTGGGTGGGAAAAAGGTATTTATTTGTGATCTTGAAACTAAAAATTTAGGATTCCTTAAAAAGGGTGATTATATCAATCTAAATATTTATACTAAATGGGGTAATTATAAATTCCAAGATAAAAAATTTGTAATTAATAGTATTATTCAAAAACAAAAAGTTATTAAAATTGTTTCTGACAAAAATTTATTAAAAGAAACTAAAAAAATTATTGATTGCGAATATATTGAATGGTCTTTGGCAAAAGATGATATTTCGCCACAAGATATATTTGATAGTCAAAAAAATAATGGTATCTTAACTCTAACAAATGGACTTAAAGTTACAGGTCCAGAAGGCAGAGCTCTTGTAGCTAAATATTGTATTATGGATTGTGAATTAGTAATTCATCTAGTATTACTACTTGATATCCTTACAAATAATCAAAGTATGGCTACAGTTTGCTCTGTTCCTCAATCATTTATATTCTTAAGAGGTCAAGGTATTAAAGTATTATCATTGGTTACAAAAGAATGTAATAAAGAAGAAAATAATATACTTATACCTACTCTGAAAGCTTTTGACCCAAATAATAAAGAAGGTTTTGAAGGAGCTATTGTTTTGGATCCTGTTGAGAGAAATACAACTGGTATGTATTTAGAAGATCCAATAGCTGTTGTTGATTATGCTTCATTATATCCTAGTAGTATTATTGAAAATAACTTTTCACATGATACATATATTTGTACTGAAAAAGAATATTTGGAAAATCCTGGAAAATACAATAATTTTAAAGAAATTAAAGATTTTAAATATTCCGAAGCAAAATATGGTGATTATGAATTTACTGAAAAATTTAAGAAAGGTGATGATGTTGTTATTAAAGAAATTGATGAAAAAAGAATTATTGCAAAAGTAGAAAAATCTAAAGATGAAGATGATGATACTAAATATTATTTAATGGAAGATGATGAAAAAAAATATATCGCTGAACAATTAACTAAGATTGAAGATAAAAAATGGGATAAAAATAAATTAGATACCGAAACTAAATGCTATTTTAAATCACAATTTAATAATTATAATCCAGATGAAGGTCCTAAATACGGTATTATTCCAAAGATTCTTAAAACCCTATTAGATCAAAGAACTGCTACTAAAAGAAAGATGAAAAAAGCAGAATCAGAAGATAAAAAGAAAGTATTGGATGGTTTTCAATTGTCTTATAAAATTACAGCTAATTCTGTTTATGGTGCTATGGGAGCTAAAACAAGTGCTATCTTCTTTAAGAAATTAGCTGCTTGTACAACAGCTATTGGTAGACAAAGGATTTATGATGCTGAAAATGGAACAATTAAATGGGCAAATTCTGATGAAAATGATTTGATTTGTAAAGATGAAAATATTGTTAAAAAAGAAGATAGAGCAAGGATCGTTTATGGTGATACAGATTCTGTATTTATTAAATTTTCTAGATTTAATAAAGAAGGTAAATTACTAACTGGACCAGATGCCATTAAACATTGTATAGAATGTGGAATAAAGGCGGGAGCATATGTAACGGAACATTATTTAAATTTAGCATTTAAGGGATTAAAATATCAGGGTGTTCCAATAGAAAAATCTAAATTTAAGGGACCTCAAGATTTAGAATATGAAAAAACTTTTGAGAATTTTATTCTTATTAGTAAAAAGAGATATATAGGTGATAAACATGAATTAGAATATTTGGAAGATCCTAAACGCACATCTATGGGTATTGTAATGAAAAGAAGAGATAATGCTCCAATAGTAAAATATGTATATGGTAATTTATTGGAAATACTGATGAGAGAAAAAGATTTAGATAAAGCAAAATCATGGTTAGATACTACATTAGATAATATAAATACAGGTAAGATGAGTAAAGAAAATATTGATATGTTTGTAATTACAAAATCATTGAGAGGTTATTATAAAAATCCACAAACAATTGCTCATAAAGTTTTAGCTGATAGAATAGCTGAAAGAGATCCAGGTAATAAACCAAAACCAAATGATAGAATACCATATGCTTATTTTGAATTAGAAGAAGATAGATTATATGATTTTAAAAATAAATATAAATGTGGTAAAAGAAAAGGTCAGCCAAAGAAGAAAAATATACTTCAGGGTGATAGAATAGAACATAGAGATTATATTTTAAAGACTAAATTAGCATTAGATTATAAGTTTTATATATCGAATCAGATAATGAAACCAGTGAAACAATTATTAGAAATTCAGTTGGATGAACCAACAATAAATGAAATATTTAATAAATATATCGCAGATTAAAATATTTATTAAATAATAATATGATTTCTTTAATGGGTGGATCAACTAAATCTTTTTTGCCTCAGGGTGACAAATTACAAACATTTTTAATTATGCTTTTAATCTTTTTAGTTAAAGTTTATTTAGTTCAGTTTTCCTATAACTATATTGCACCTAAATTAATTAAAGATTTTGGGAATAAGGACACTGATTTTACAAGATTAACATTTACACAGGCTATCTTCTTAGTAATTTTAGCGAATAATTTGTTTAGATAAATAACTGAAATTTTTTTAAGATTTTTCAAAAAATGAATTAAATTAATTAATTTGTTTAATTTCTGTAAAATTTTTTTCTAAATATATAATAAAAAATGGGAGGAGGATTGATGCAATTAGTAGCTTATGGCGCACAGGATATTTACCTTACAGGTAACCCGCAAATTACTTTCTTTAAGGTTGTCTACCGCAGACACACTAACTTCTCAATGGAAACCATTAAGCAAACTGTTAATGGTAGCCAAGGTGATGGTGGTAACGGAACTGTTACTATTTCCAGAAATGGTGATTTAGTAAACAAAGTTTATGTTTCATCTACTAGTGCTGGTATTACAGATGGATCAAAAATGGTTGCTTCTGCTGAACTTGAAATTGGTGGTCAAAGAATTGATAAGCACACCACCGAATGGAATAATGTATGGAATGAACTTACAACCCCCGAATCAAAGGCTATTGGTCTTAAGTCTTTACAATCATGTATTGGAACTTCTGTGAACGCCGCTGGGGTAGGCGCTCTAGGATCTGTTAAACAGGTTCAGGTTCCTCTCAACTTCTGGTTTTGCAGAAACCCTGGTCTTGCTCTTCCTTTAATTGCTCTTCAGTATCATGAAGTTAAGATTAAGTTTGTGTGGGGGGCACAAAGTGCTGGCGAAGTTGGAGCAAGTTTCTCCTGTGATGTTTTAGCTGATTACATCTACCTTGACACTGATGAAAGACGCAGATTCGCTCAAGTTTCACATGAATACTTAATTGAACAGCTCCAAATTCACGATGGTAAAACCACTTCTGCTGATATTTCAGAAAAGTTAAACTTTAACCACCCTGTTAAGGAATTAATATGGACCTGCGATCAACGCCTTGATTCAGTTATCCTTAAGTTAAATGGTCACGATAGATTTTCTTCTCAAGATGATGAATATTTCACTCTTAGACAACCATTTGATTACCACACTGCTGTCCCGAAACAGAATTTGCCTACTACCGCTCAGCTTACGACTTTAGACAGACAGACACAATTTGTTGCCCCACAAAACCATCCCGCCACACCATTAGGTGATGCCGCCGCCGGCGCACCTTCCTCTCTCTTTATATCTGCAACCGGTGCAGCTAGTGTAATTGGTTTCGCGGCGGCACCCACCCCGGGTGAGTTTGCGGTAGGTCAACAATTAGCAATTACGTGTACAGCCTCAGGTGCCACGCCAACTGTTAACGGAACAATTGGTCGTGTTTATTTTACTACAGTTACGACAGCCGGAACAGTGGCGGGCAATCAAGTAACATTAGGTTTAACAATCCCAACAACGGCCGATGCAGCACCCCTAACATTAGTTACAACAGCGGCGAGTGGTACATTTGTAGTTAATCTTGTAACTAACGGCAACTCCAAACAGGCCCGCACCTCCAAAGAAATCAACAGAATCGGTGTCTACTCATTCGCCCTCAAACCTGAAGAGCACCAGCCTTCTGGAACCTGTAACTTCTCTAGAATTGACAATGCTATCTTAAAGGCTACAGCATCTGGTACTCCCGGAACCTTCAAGATCTACGCCGTAAACTACAATGTCTTAAGAATCATGAGTGGTATGGGTGGTCTTGCTTACTCTAACTAATTCATTAATATGAATATTTAACTATTTGTTTTATCTTTATTTTTCATTCAATTAATTAATAAATCAATTAATTAAGTTAAAATTTTTTTCTAATTTTTTAAATAAAAATTAATTAATTAAGTTAATTTCTCCAAAATTTTTTTCTAAATATATAATAAAAAATGGGAGGAGGATTAATGCAATTAGTAGCTTATGGCGCACAGGATATTTACCTTACTGGTAACCCTCAAATTACTTTCTTTAAGGTTGTCTACCGCAGACACACTAACTTCTCGATGGAAGCCATCGAACAAACTCTTAACGGCACAGTTGGCTTCGGCAACCGTGTTTCTGCCACTATTTCAAGAAATGGTGATTTAGTCGGAAGAATGTATTATGAAGTTGCTATTGGTACGCAAACAGGAATTGCTGGTGGTGATGCCAGCAATGCTGGAGCGAACGTTGGTTCTGCTTTAATTAAAGAAGTTGAGTGTGAAGTTGGTGGCCAGCGTATTGACAAACATTATGGTCACTGGATGGAAGTATGGTCTGAACTTACTGAACCAAATACTTCTGGGTTATCAGGCACGGTCGCTGCTGCCGCCGCCCCGGCTGACGGAACTAAATTTCAAAATATGAGTTGCATGGGTGGTGTAGACAGCGTTGCTGATGTGGGCTCAATTAATAAGTTCTTTGTTCCACTTCAATTTTGGTTCTGTAGAAACCCCGGTCTTGCTCTGCCTTTAATTGCCCTTCAGTATCATGAAGTTAAGATTGTAACGGAATTTGAAGCCCTCGCCAATGTCTTTGATGACGCCACCGACGGTGATCTCGAAGCAAAACTCTACGCTGATTACATTTACCTTGATACTGATGAGCGCAGACGTTTTGCTCAGGTATCTCATGAATACCTTATTGAGCAGTTACAGTATGAAAGCAAAAGTGGATCTTCTCTTAGTAGCATGGAACTTAATTTTAATCACCCAGTTAAAGAATTAATCTGGACTGGTGGCACCACTACCCCTGCCACCGACGGCACCCACGGTCCTTCAACACCTGAATCTGTTGCTGGTGCGGCGGGAACCACTTGGCATTTAAAACTTAATGGACATGATCGTTTTTCTGAACGTGATTATCGTTATTTCACTAGAGCACAGGTATGGCAACATCACACTGGTTTTGGTGGTATTACTCCCGGAGCAGGTGGAGCCAGTGATGCAATTGCCGTATATTCATTTGCCCTTAAACCTGAAGAACACCAGCCTTCTGGAACCTGTAACTTCTCAAGAATTGATAATGCTCAGCTTAAGGTCACCGGAGGAGGAAATAATTATAACATCTACGCCGTCAACTACAATGTCTTAAGAATCATGAGTGGTATGGGTGGTCTTGCCTACTCTAACTAAATCATTTAATATGATTATTTAACAAATATCTTTTTATAATCTTTTTATTCATTTAATTAATAAATCAATTAATTAAGTTAATTTCTTTATATTTTTTTTCTAAATATATAATAAAAAATGGGAGGAGGATTAATGCAATTAGTAGCTTATGGTGCTCAGGATATTTACCTTACAGGTAACCCACAAATTACTTTCTTTAAGGTTGTCTACCGCAGACACACTAACTTCTCTATGGAAGCTATTGAACAAACGCTTAATGGCACTGTAGATTACGGTAATCGTGTTTCTGCCACTATTTCAAGAAATGGTGATTTAGTCGGAAGAATGTATTATGAAGTTGATATTACGGGCATTGATGACGGAAATCCAAGTGATGACATATTCGCAAATTTAGGTTCTGCTTTAATAAAAGAAGTTGAGTGTGAAGTTGGTGGCCAGCGTATTGACAAACATTATGGTCACTGGATGGAAGTATGGTCTGAACTTACTGAACCAAATACTGACGGTGTAATGGGGCAGATTCCTATTGGCTTGGACCTCAAAGGTGGTACTAAATTTCAGAATATGAGTTATATGGGGGGTGTACAGGGGCGAGCGGTGGCCGGGACCGATGAAATAACGGCGGCAACGAGTATTAAAGCTTTTGTTCCCCTTCAATTTTGGTTCTGTAGAAACCCCGGTCTTGCTCTTCCTTTAATTGCCCTTCAATATCATGAAGTTAAGATTGTTACTGAATTTCAAAAACAAGAATTGCTTATTCAAGCTGATGACGTCGCCACCGCCGCCAGCACTACTCTCGCAGTAAAACTCTACGCTGATTACATTTACCTTGATACCGATGAACGCAGACGTTTTGCTCAGGTTTCTCATGAATATCTTATTGAGCAGTTACAATTTGAAGATAAATCAGAATCAAAATCACATGAACTAAATTTTAATCATCCAGTTAAAGAATTGATTTGGACTGGCGGTGTAACTGATGAAGCAGCTGATTTGCAAACAAGTGCAGGTGCCGGATCCTCAACACCCAAGACACTCAATGCCGCTGACCAAACTTTCCAATTAAAACTTAATGGTCATGATCGTTTTGCTGAACGCGATTATCGTTATTTCACTAGAGCACAGGTATGGCAACATCACACTGGTTTTGGTGGTATTGGAAATGGAGGCCAAGCCACCGGCCTCAACCAAGGTAAATGCGATGATTCTATTGCTGTCTATTCATTTGCCCTTAAACCTGAAGAACATCAACCAAGTGGAACCTGTAACTTCTCAAGAATTGATAATGCTCAACTTGTTTGTGGAGTTGCTAAGCAGCTTTACGTCTACGCTGTCAACTACAATGTCTTAAGAATCATGAGTGGTATGGGTGGTCTTGCTTACAGTAACTAATTATGAATTTAGTTAATAAATAAAAATAATTTTATAAGAAATAATTTTATAAGGAATAATTTAAAGATTATTCAAAATAGCTAATATACTTTGTTTAGTTTTATATCTTCTTCTTGAACAATTAATTGTTAAATCAATTAATTTACCTAATACAATTGATCTTTCGCCGCTTATATTAATTTCTGTTGTTAAAGAATATTCATTTATTTTAGAAAATAAATTATTTTTTCTTAAATTTATTTCCCTATTTGCCCAAATTTTAAATATTTCAATACATTTCTCAAGATTATCTAGATTTTCATCTGTTTCTGTTCCTTGATGTAATAATGCTTCAACTTTAGAACTATGAATTTTACGTCCCGTCCATTGACTTAAAACATCTATTAAAGTTTTAAGAGAACATAAATTATTAGTTTCTACAACTGGCGTAACATCAGATAAAATATTTCTTATTTCACTTGCTACCTGTTCTACAGCTACGGGTGCTTCTACCGGTTCTTCAGCGGGTTCTTCTACTGGTTCTTCAGCCGGTGCTTCTACTGGTTCTTCTGATGGTTCTTCTACTTCAGCGGGTTCTTCTACTTCAGCAGGTTCTTCAACAGGTTCTTCAGCAGGTTCTTCAGCAGGTTCTTCTACTTCTTCAGCAGGTACTTCAACAGGTTCTTCTACAGATTCAGCAGGTTCTTCGGCAGCGGCGGTATCAGAAGAAGGAACTTCTTCAACGACTTCTTCAACATTTTGTTCAACAGGTTCAGTTAAATCAAGAGTTTGTGGTTCAGACATTTTATATAATATAATATTTTATTTTTTAAATTTGATTTTAATTTAAAATTTAATTATAAACATTATAAAATAATGAGCAAAGGAAACAAAGGTTTTACAAATATAGGAAATACATGTTATATGAATAGTGCCCTTCAATGTTTAATTCATTTGGAGGAATTAAATCCTAAAAATGAAGTTTTCCTTGATACATTAAGAAAATCATCAAAAAAAGAATATACATTATTGAAGCAATGGTTACAGCTTTATAAAGAAATGTGGTATGAAGATAATAGTGATACTTTTATTAAAACAAGGAATTTCTTGATAACATTTGTAAATAGATGTCGTGAAGAAAATATTTATTTTGAAGTTTTTAATCAAAATGATGTATCTGAGTTTTTAACGGCATTTATTACAGTTCTACATGAAGAAATCTATAGACCAGTAAATATTACAGTATCGGGAGAACCTAAAAATAATATGGATAAATATCAAGTTAAAAGTATTGAAACATGGAATTCTTATTTTAATACAAAATATTCTTGTATTGTTAAAGATTTTCATTCTCAATCAATTAATCTGACTTGTTGTCCACTATGTGAATATACAACATCAAATATGGATCCAATTATGACAATTAATCTTGATATTGATGAAAATACTGATAATATTTATGAATGTTTGAATAATTATACAGATGAATTTATAATGGATGAAGAAAATAAATGGACATGTGATAAGTGCGGAGAAAAAGTTCAGTGTAAAAAGAAAAATAAATTTTGGAAATTATCAGATGTTGTTATTATTAATATCAAACAATATAATGATAATGAAAATAAATATGATAAATTTATAGAATATCCTAAAGTTCTTAATATGGAAGCTTATTGTATTAATTATAAAGGTTTATCAATGAATTATGAATTACAGAGTTTATGTATTCATAGTGGTGGTCTAGGTGGGGGTCATTATTATGCGTATTGTAAAAATCAGTTGGATAATAAATGGAGAGAATATAATGATACTCATGTTTCTGAATTAAATGAAACAGATGTTTTTGATAAGAAACCTTATTGTTTATTTTATAAGCGTGTATAAAAATAATGTATATTATATATGACAAAAGAATTTATAGATGTTTTAAAAATTTTTTTACAAAGTTTGAGTAATAAAGAATGTTCATCAAAATATAGTGATCTATTTAATAAATTAATAGGGAAAACAAAAGAAGAATTAAAAGATAATAATAGTATTAATTGTATAAAAGCCGGTAAATCTCAACAAAAAGTTTATGTATGTTCTGAATATGTTTATAAAGCACAACCTTTAAATGTTTCAAGGAGAATTAATGCGAGTGATAATGATAATGATATTAAAGTTGATTCTTTTACAATGAATGTTATTATGCAAAATATGATGAAATCAGTTGTTGAAAATTTTGATGTAGATGCTGAAAATGTTGAAAATCCTTTAGATTTATGTACAAAAGATAATCATTTAATAATGATTTATAACAAATCTAATCTTGATGATTTCCAAAAATTTTTAACAGATCATCATCAGGATTATAAAACAGATGATGAATATAAAGATGAAATAATAAAAATTTTATTGAAAATATTTGAAGTAAATGATAAACTTTATGATATTTGTCAATTTCAACATTGTGATATGAAATGTATGCAAATATTACTTGATAAAGATTCTGATGGAAATATTACACCTAAGCTTTCTGATTTTGATAAATCTACATGTTCTTTATTTTTTAATGGACAAGCATATAGAATTCGTTTAGTAAAATTAGATACTCCAATGATGGGAGATGTTCATGATAATAGTGGTATTGAATTTATGGGTTCTAAAACTTATCAGGGAGGAAGACCATCGAGAAAAACAAGACGTTCTAAGAAATCAAGAAAACGTAGAAAAACAAGAAAACATAAAAAAACAAGAAAATCAAGAAAAACAAGAAAACATAAAAGTAGAAAAGGAGGTTCTATAAACAAATATCTTAAAAGGAGTGCAAAAAAACTTTCAGCAAAATTATTTCATAAAACACCTAAAAGTCTTAAAAGAATGGCTTATGGTGATCAAGGATTACAAAGATTTAAAGAAATGCCTTTAAAAAATAATAGGTATTATAATGCCTGTTTATTATCATCAACTTTACTTCAGGCTAAAATAAATCCAAGTGAAATTATTGATTCATTAAAACAAACTGATTATTCAATAATAACAACATATATAGATCAATCTAAAATAGACAAAATTATTAATCGTAATACAGGCGGATTAATGGGTAATCTTAGGGAAATTAATGATACAAATTTATCAGGTAATGTAATTGCCGCTCAATGTGTAAAATATCCAAATATGTTTGAAAAATCAAAAAATTTAGAATCACAAGTAGAAGTTATAAAAAATGATTATAATAATATATCATTTGTAAAAAAAACTAACACTAAAATGGAAACACTTTTCAAGCCAGAAGATTATGGTTATATTGATGAATACTGATACTAATTAATTTTAACCCATTTATTAGAATTATTATTTTTTTCTATTTTCCATAAATTATCATCTTTTCCTCTCATAATAACATTTAAAGGCTGACATTTAGGACAAAAACCTAAACCTTCGGGAGAATCAACATTTCTATTTATTTTACATTGACATTTTTTCATAGACTTTTCTTTTAAATGTGGTCTTCTTAATTTTCGGGTTCTGGTTCTCTTTTTTCTTCTAGTGCTTCTAGTTTTTCTTTTTGTTTTCTTTTCATTAAGAATACTTGAGAAAGGTATTCCTCCACCATAAAAATCTGTCATTATATATTAAACAATATTTTCTTCTTCAGTATTTTCATTTAAAATCTCTTCATCATTATTTTCCATCTCATCTTCTAAAATAATATTCTCAAATAAAAATTCTGTTAAATGAAAAGATCCATTTTTAGAATCATTAAATATTTGTAAACAAAAACCTTCAGTAATTTCTTTAATATCTAAAAATAAATCAGATATATCTGACCCATATTTTGTATGAAAATAATCAAAATAATCAATTTCTTCTTCTATAATTTCTTTATTCATTTAAATATTTATCATATAAAAAATTAATTATTTCCATTCTGAACGATTCTTCATCAGAACGTAAATGAATTTCTTCATTTTTATCTATAAATTGATTAATCTTAAAAAAAACTTTTTCAATATATTCTTTATTTTCTTTTACAAATTCTATTTTTGTTTGTTTTTTCATATTAATTATAAAAGAATATTTTTAACAATATTTAACTTATAAATTCCATCAATGATTGTAAAATATTTTCTTCACCATCTCCCCAATTAATATAAAGTGTTCTTCCTAAAGGAAAATCTATTAAACCTTTTTCAGAAATATCATCCATATTTTTAATATGATCTTCATAATTTTGTGGATAAAGTTCTTTGATTCTTCTTATTCTTTCTTCTTTTGGAACATGTAGAACGATAAAATGCCAATCTTCAGAATTATCTAGAACATTTAATTCATTTTCAAATCTTAAATCATCAATAATACAATTTTCTTTATCTTTACATTGCTTTAAAATATAATTAATCCAAACATTTTGATTAATATCTTTCATTTTATTTGCTATATTGATTAAAAGGCTTCTATCTTTAATATCGCCCATATCAAAAAGTTCTTTAGCCAAATCTTTTATTTTTTGACCAAATGAATAAATTTCATAATTATCATTAAGAGAACAAATTAGTTTTGCCATTGTTGTTTTACCAGAACACATTGGGCCTGAAATAGCAATTTTCATTTTATATTTTATATATAATCTAACTTTAAATCAAATTTATTTTTTAAATTTTGTAATATCTTTACCTTTTATTGATAAAACAAAAGCTATAGCTCCGAGAATAGTAAGGATTATAATATTATATTGAGCATTTAAAATTGATTTAACGTATTTATTTTCTTCGTCGGTACAATTGTTAAAGGCATATAAATTACCTACGGTATTTATGATAACCATAAATATTGCCATATAAATAGTTGTATTAAAATATGAACCCAAAGATGCTGCTAAATCTTTATAAGCCCCCTTAGTATTTGATCCTGTCCCTATTCCGCCTTCATCACTTCCACCCCCCGAACTTGAAGAACTTTTGCTTGATGAAAATCTTACTCTTACAGCAATAGCATTTACAACAAAACCAAAATATATAATAGTCACTAGAGCATTTGGTAAAAATTCCATAAAATCTTCAGCATCTCTATTCTGCATTTTTTCCCTGATAAAAGTTCCTATAGCTAGAACTAACCAAGAAGCTATAGCGTAACCATAGATAGGACTTTTTGTGCCTTTGAATCCACCAGTGAGATTTAAAGCTGCTATAGTTAAAAATAGAATTAGCATTCCACCCCATTTTTGTGCTAATAAAATTAATTTATCACTATCAGCCATTATATATAATAAATATAAAAAAAAAATATGTATAATATATATAATGAAAAAAACAAATCTTAGAATAAATAATTTTTTCATTTTAATTCATGATAATAAACATTATCTAACAGATATTGATATGTTAGATGACTGGAAAAATACAAAACCAAATGAATTAAAAAAATATACAGAAAATGATGATTGTTCTAAAAAAATCAATGAATTAATTGATGAATATAATGTTAAATCAAATGTTAATTTTACATTAACAGATTTTAAGAAATTTAAAAAATCATTGGAAAAAGCTGAAGTCAGAGTTGTTTCATTAAAAAAAGGCGGCACCAGTAGTTCCTGACAAAAATCAGAAGAATCATTGGAATTAACCGGTGGTTCTTCTAAAAGTTCGTGACAAAGTGGTGGAGCTTCTAAGTCTTTGTGACAAGGGGGGGGAGCTTCTAAAAGTTCATGACAAAGTGGTGGTAATTCTAAATCACAAAAAAGTAGTTGACAATAATTTATTGTTAACTAAAATTCTATATGTATATTATAGTGACGCGTATTTTTTAAAAGATTAAAATATGCTGAGTAATATAAATTTGAATTTATTTAAAAACTACTTTACAAATAAATAAAATGTTCTTGAAAATAAAACCGCTTAATGATAATATGAAAGTTATGTATTCTTCACATGGAACTTTTAATCAAGGAGATAGTGGTTTAGATTTATTTTGTCCCGAGACAATTACTATTAATCCTGGTGAAACTGTTTGTATTGATCTACTGATTCAGTGCGAAGCCTTTGGTGGTTTGATGGGGGATAATTCTAATAATGTATCTTATTATATGTATCCAAGGTCTTCTATGGGAAGCAGAACACCTTTGAGATTATCTAATTCAGTGGGTATTATTGATGCCGGATATAGAGGAAACTTGTGTGCTTATGTAGATAATATAAAAACTTATCCTTATACTATAAATAGGGGCGATAGACTTGTTCAGATATGTGCTCCTAATCTTGAACCGATTCATTTTAGTATTGTAAATCAATTATCTGATACGCAAAGAGGTGATAATGGATTTGGAAGTACAGGAAGATAATTAAATTTAATTCGCCTTAAAACTACTTAAAATTATATAAATTAATATAATTGTGAAAGGGTGAAAGAAATATTTATAATTGTAACTCATTATGTTACACAGTCAGGTTTCCCGAGTCTGGTCAAAGGGGAGCGACTTAAGATCGCTTGCGTATGCTTCGTGGGTTCAAATCCCACACCTGACACTCGCTGTATTAGCTCAGTTGGTAGAGCGCC
>Ga0209533_1001065_pt1 | contig 25982 bp, 14 predicted proteins | sample COG_04_FD_184748 | JGI IMG/M metagenome (GOLD analysis project Ga0209533, IMG submission 184748) | Pelagic Microbial community sample from North Sea - COGITO 998_met_04 (SPAdes) (version 2) | ecosystem: Environmental > Aquatic > Marine > Neritic zone/Coastal water | place: Helgoland, sampling...
TGGAAATGGATTCTAACTCTCCAAACTTCCTTCCCCTGATGATTTTAATGAGTTTGTTTTCTTCACTAGAAAGAGGCTTTCTAAGTTGCATACAACATTCTACATCATCTATCTTCAGGTAATTAGAAAGCATGTATGAAATAGGTATAGATAAATGAGGTCGACATTTTATTTTATTCGATTCCTCTTCAAATCCGTCTAGTTCAATTTCGAATTTACCAGATTCTTCAATGAGTAGTCTGCCATCAACTTTCTTCACTAAGGCATATAACAAGATTAAATGTAGGGGAGTGCTAATATTATCAAGTACATCTAATAATTTAGAATGACTTTGGTTGTTAATTGCTTGACCTGCTCCAGGATTAATTTGATCAATTATTTTTATTTGATCAAAGATGGAATCTAAAAATTCCTGGCTTAATCTTGTATCAACAAATTCTTTTTTAATGTTTTTAATAACCTTGTAGCTTATTCCATAAAGACTCATGTCATTTATCATTCTAATCCACAGGTATTCATAATAGGTGAGTTTCTTTTGAGTATTTTTTTCATCAACTTGGTCTTCTATAAGTAATCCATGACGCATCCAGTTTTGATAGTCGTTGTATGCAACATCCATTTCCGCTAACTTAATACAACGATCAGTTAGCTGTTCCAATAGTGCTAATCCCAGATGATTTTGATGAATATAATCCTTAGATGGTTGTTTCATTGTGTAAATATAAAAAAGTTTGGTATATTTACAAAACAAACAAAATAATAATTATACTTAAAGATAATTAAAATTGTTTTCTCCTTAAAAAAGATGCCCAATAAAAAATTGGGTATAAAAAATTAAGAAATGTAAGGGGTAAAAATAAAAAGGGTTCGGTCTACCTAGGTAGACTCTAGGTTTACTTTGGTAGACCGTGGTAAACCAATTAATGATGAAATCCCAAGATAATTGGGTATAATTTATTTTAAAAATAACAAAGATGAAACGAAATATAGTAATTAGCACAAAAGTCACTCCAGAGGAGAAAGCAGAATTTACGATGATAGCGGAAAAATATGGTATTTCACTGTCAGAATGGGTTTACTCCATCCTGTCGATGAACAAAAATGGATATGAAAAAGCAGGAAGGAAAAGAATTGAGGACGATCAAACAAGTATGAAAATGAAACCTAAGAGAACTTACACTTATAGGGGTTCTAGAAGTAAATAACTTCAAAAATATGGTGAAAACATTTTTTCGAGATTTGTATACTTCTTTAAAACCATGTAGTTATATGTAAATTTTTGTATTTTAGATGCTCAATAACAAATACCCCCCCCCCAGTGATGAAATATCCTTTATCAAAATCAAATTATTTCTTAGTATTACTCCTTATAATGGCTTTCACTTCAAAAGCACAGTCTGATAATGAACTGGTCCTTCAGGGTATTATGGATTTATCTATTGATGGAAAAGGTATACACTTATTTGCCACAGCGGATATTGCAGATTTAAGTATCTACGGAATAGGTGTTGCGGACAATGGCGGTGGATCCAATGGTCAAGACCTAACACTCCCAATGATTTCGGTTTCTGCAGGTGACAATATTCTTTTAGCGCAAACTCCATCTGCTATGGAGGCTTACTTAGGATATTGTTATGCTAGTTTTGAACATGTTCTAACTTCAGGTGCAGCTATTTATTATAATGGGGATGACGCAATAGAGTTATATGAATTCGGAGTAGTAATAGAAACATATGGAGATATTGATACAGATGGGTCAGGTGAAGTATGGGAATACTTAGATTCATGGGCGTATAAGCTTGATGGAGAATGGACCTATGGAGAGGTTAATTGTACTGATGCTTCTACAACGATTTTAGAAGCGACATGTCCATACCCATTTTGTCCAGCAATTTCAGACGCTGATTTTGGCTGTACAGACATAGCTGCAACAAATTATAATTCAAATGCATTTTATGATGATGGCTCTTGTATACTTTCGACAGAATTTAATGGGTATGATATTTTCTTACAACCATTCCCAAGATACGAACCAATTGAATGGGCACCATATGGCTCATCACTGGAAAATATATTCGAAGACAATCTTGGAAGTGAAAATGGAAAACAAAATACAGAGGATATAGTTGAATTCTATGGAACAGAAGAATCTTATGCTGCAAATTACTGCTATAATTTAGAGCAACATGGTTACTCAGATTGGTATTTACCAAGTTCTGATGAACTAGGAGCCTTTCATTCTTATTTGTCTTCTGAATGGGATCTGATGGACTATTATAGCAATACGGAAGTTGCAAGTGGGAATCAGATTGCTGAACAAACAATAGGTTGTTGTTTCTCACAACCATTAACAAGTCCAGGGATATTCTATTGGACTTCTAATGAAAATTATCCGTCAGAAAGTGCCACACTAAAAAAAATATTTGAAAATTCTGAATGGCATGATAACAAATCCAATACTCATCCAGTTCGATGTGTAAGAAATAATGCTGTTGAAGGATGTCAAGATGAAGTAGCATGTAATTATAATTATGACGCTACTCTAGATGATAACTCCTGTGAATATCCAGAAGAGGGGTTTGATTGCAATGGATATGCCTTGGAGGCTTGTCCTTATGAAATGTTTGTAGAATATTATAGCCCTGCTTTGAGTTATAACCCTGCCTTATGCCAAACATTAATCGAAAATGGTTGTACTAACACTGAAGCTGAAAATTATAACCCTCAAGCAAATACAGATGATGGTAGCTGTATCATTTATGGTTGTATAGATATACAAGCTGAAAATTATAATTCTCAAGCAACTACAGATGATGGAAGCTGTATCATATATGGCTGTATCAATTATACTGCTGAGAATTATAACCCTCAGGCAACTATAGAAGATGGTAGTTGTAATATTCAGGGATGTACATTAGAATTTTTCCCAAATTATAATGCAGTTGCAACAGTAGATGATGCTAGCTGTTCATTTACTTCAAATAATATTTATGGATGTACAGATATATTATATGTAGAATATGCTCCTGAAGCGACTATTGATAATGGTACTTGTACTACTTTATTAATTGGTGGATGCATGGACCCGGCATCATGCAATTATAACTCTGAAGCAAATAATTCAGATGAATCTTGTGAATACCCTCAAGATGGTTATGATTGTGACGGAAATGTTAATCTTCAAGTTGGAGATGAAGCTTTCGGTGGAATTGTATTTTATTTTGATGAAATAAATGGCAATGGTCTTGTAGTTGCAGAATATGATGCAACTGAAGAGTCTGCAAGTCCAAGTACAAATTGGGGTTATCCAACTGATGCATCTGTATATGAATGGGGTTGTTACGGGACAAATGTAAATGGGGCCGATCAATACCAGTTAGGGTCTGGATTACAGAATACTATGGATATTATTAACCAAGAGTGTCAACCCCACGAATATGGTGGAGTAACTGCAGCTCAAGCAGCATTAAATTTTAATTCAAATGGTTATAACGATTGGTTTCTCCCCTCTACTGGAGAATTAGATTTGATTTATGAATTATTTGGAGATCACGACTATAATGGTATAATAAGCGAATATTCTAATATAATTGGACTATCTAGGTCGCCATTTTACTGGAGTTCTTCAGAAACTGACGAGGGGGGATATGATGAAAAAGCAATAGCGAATAGTTTTGAGTATGGTGGGAGTAATGTTAAGTTAAAAGCAGAACCATTAAGAGTTAGAGCTATAAGATCATTTGGAAATTGGAATATAGTTGAAGTACTTGGATGTACTGAAGAAAGTGCATTTAATTATAATGCAGATGCAACTGATGATGATGGGTCATGTGAGCCAATAGTATTTGGTTGTTTAGATGAGACAGCTTTTAATTGGAATCCTGCTGCAAATGTTGATGACTTTTCATGTGAACCCGTTATTTCAGGTTGTATTTATGAAGCTGCGTTTAATTATAATCCTTCTGCAAACACATATGAAGAAGGTTCATGTATTGCTACAGTATATGGTTGTACAAACCCTTTAGCCCCTAACTTTGATCCAGATGCAAATACTGATAATGGTCTATGCATTGATCCAATTATAGGATGTACCAACGAATTTTCTCCTAATTACAATGCAGATGCAAATGTTGATGATGGTTCATGTATAGCCGTTGTTCTTGGTTGTACCGACCCAGAAGCTTGGAATTTTGATATTCTGGCAAATTATGACAATGGTTCTTGTGTTGCAATTATTTATGGTTGTACGGTAGAAGGATCATTTAACTATAATATTAATGCCAATATTTCTGATGGTTCTTGTATTCCAACTATATATGGTTGTAAAGATATAGATTATATCGAATACACATCTTCTGCAAATACATCAGATGCTACAATGTGTATTAATCTAATTGTTGAAGGGTGCATGGATGAAGATGCTTTAAATTATAATATGGAAGCAAACACCTTTTGTAGTGCCTGTTGCGAATATTGTCCAGACATTGAAATTGTTGAAGCTGTATCAGATATAAGCTGTTTGGGTGGAAATGCAGACATTTCGATAACTGTCTACCCTCCTGGATTCTATAGTTTCGAGTGGTCTTCAGGACAAACTTCGTCGACCATTTTTGACATCACTAATGGGATTTATACAATTACAGTAACCGATAATAATGATTGTTCAAATTCGAAAGAAATTACGATAGAGTCTCCTTCTGAAATTAGTATTGAAGCCAATGTTATTGACGATGATTTAGGACAATGTGCCGGAGAAATTCTACCTACAATTACAGGTGGTGCTGGAGATTATACCTTCCAGTGGTATGACAATAACAATCAGACCACTCAAAATGCTATTGATCTATGTGCAGGTAGTTATCTTTTGGAAGTTACCGATGAAAATGGCTGTTCTGCATCTCAAAGTTTCCAAGTAGGTGGTGGTATCCCTTGGTCTTTCGGCATAACTGGAAGCAATCATTCTCTCTTCATTCAAGATTCAACCATTTTTAATCTGTACAATTCGGAAATTAGTTTTGGAGATTACATAGGTGGTTTTTATATTGACGAGTCTACAGGAGAGTTAAAATGCGGTGGATACACGATCTGGCAAGAAAGTCAGACTGTTATTCCACTTTGGGGAGATGACTCTGATACTCCAGAAAAAGACGGCTTCTTTGAGAATGATCGTATCATTATAGGTATTTATAAAAATGCTGAAGGAAGAGAGTATTTTGGGGAATCAGAGTATTATGAGACTTTTCCAAATACAGAATATTATAATACCAACGGTTTTAGCTCTCTTAAAGAATTTAATGGTAAGCCAAGTCCTAATTGGTTTACAACAAATACAGGTAACTCTCATTCCATAATGTTAACAGAGTTTGACCCAGTTATTGGAGAAGAGCCTTTGGTTTATGGAGATTTTATCGGCGTATTTTTCACCGATTTTGATGGCCAATTAAGATGTGGTGGTAAAACAATTTGGACTGGAGAAAACCAAGGTTTAGCTGTATGGGGTGATGATGGAACCACTCCAGAAAAAGATGGTTTTGCGCCAGGAGAAGCTATGATTTGGAAAGTATGGAAGGCAACAGAACTTGAGTCTTTTACCACCTTTGCCACTTTTGGCAATAATCCATCAAATTCTGTTAACTATTCCGTAAATGGATTATCCATACTTTTATCTCTTTACATTAATGTAAATCAAAACTTAAATTTCCCTCAGGGATGGTCTATGTTCTCTTTAAATATTGAACCCTTAGATATTGATTTCACTGTACTTTTAGAGCCTATAATAGACAACGTAAGGTTGGTTAAGAACTATTCGGGACAAGCCTATATTGCAGCCTATAATTTTAACGGTATTGGGGCGTTAGAAAGAGGTGAGGGATATCAAATTAAACTAGAAGAGGCTCAAGTTTTGTCACTTACTGGAAGTTATATATATCCTGAAAATAACCCATTAACAATTCCTTCAGGTTGGAGTATGATAAGTTATTTGAGAACAGAGCCAGCTGCAGTAGATCAAGTATTAAGTTCTGTAAATCAAAATGAAAATCTACGAATTTTTAAAGATTATCTAGGAAGGACTTATCTACCTGAATACGGTTTCAATGGAATTGGTGACTTTACTCCAGGTCAGGGTTATCAAATTAAATTAGTTGAAACGGACACCTTACTTTACTTATCTAATAATACGGAGTATAGAGAATCCTATCTGCCCTCAATAAGTAAACAATTGTCTGGCTGTAAAACTCCTGTTCTAACCGATAACAACATGACTGTAGTCATTCCAGAGCATGCATGGGATAAACTTCCGAGTATCAATGCAGAAATTAGAGCTTACGATGAGTTAGGTCAAGTTATAGGATGTTCTAAACTCAACTCTCCTGTCACTGTGATGACAGTATGGGGGGACGATCTTTTAAGTTCAAATAAAGATGGATTGTATGTTGATGAGCAAATTAATTTTAAGGTATATGATAACGATTCTAGTCAAAATTTAAAGATAACGGAATGGTCTGAAGGATCCGAATTTTATGAGTTGAATGCTTATAGTGTTGCTTCTTCTATCGTAGCTCAAAGTGAGGGAGAACAACCAGATAATTTAAACAACAAATCGCTTGTAAAAATCATTAACCTACTTGGACAAGAAGTTAACGAATCAACTTCGGAAATAGGAAGAATCCTATTTAGAGTATATGATGATGGAAGTGTAGAGAAGTTCATAAAATAATAGAAACAAAAAAGCCACTCATTTGAGTGGCTTTTTTATTCCCTAAACTTCTTAAGATCCATCCAAAAGCGGTTCGAACGAGAGCCTACAAGGGGAGCCTTATAGGTAAGGTTATTTTTAAAAATAACTTGACCTTTTTTTTCAACAATATCTATAATAATTGGATGAGTATAAGTGCAAATTGAATCTGAACATACCAATATCATCCTATCTCATAGGAATTTAATTTGGCGGAATTTTGAAATTAAGTATTTAACAGATTGCTTTAAATATGCATGTTTTATTTAATGCCATTAATTTAATTACGCTTTGTAGCGCATTGCCTCATTTACTCAAAAAATGTATATTTACGAATATACTAATACGTTTATACAAATTGTATAAATAAAAGAAATTTATGGATGCTACTTCTTAAATCCAGTAGTTTTGAAAAAAAAACTTGTTAGTATTCATCATTAAACCAACCTACTATAAGAAAAGATTTATGAAAAAAACAATCTTTTTAGTACTAGTTACATTTTACGCTCTTCATGCATTTGCGCAGATTGTACCCGCATCGCATCCTTTCTATGCAGGTGATGAACAGACCGATGACCGAATTATTTACGTCGGTGGGGGCGACTCGGGCGGAAGACTCGCAATTGATTGCCATTCGGACTTCAGCGTGGCCAGGGACGACAATAATGTTGCCCTAAATTGGTCTAATTTGGGGACATTCAAATGGACTTTCGGATTCTTCAGTTTCGATGGCCCAATAAGCGAATACCCATCGTTCAACTCGAACGTGGGCGGTTCGACTGCGGTTACGTTTGATGGAGATGATAAACTTCGGATGATTCTCGAACCGGGATTTGGATATACACTGCCCAGCGAGATCACTGATGGGGTGTTATCTATCGAATTATGGGTAATGAACCCAAGCGTCGAAACTGGCGAAACTCTGATTCGCTTTGAAGACGTTTCGAATGTCGACCTCACCGCCAGCCAGTTCAATATGTCCGGCAGCACTTCCTGGCAGCATCTGGTGGCAGTGTCGAACGGCACAGAGACCAGTTATTACCTGAACGGATCGCATGTCGCAACACAGGCAGGCGCGATTAATTTCAGTGGCAATGCCGTCATCAACCTCGGCGCACAGTCCTTTAGCGGCTCAATCGCCGCAGTGCGTATTCATACCGAACAGATGAACACCAACAGCATCAGCCACAACTACGACGGTGGCGTCGGCCTCGGGACTTATCTTTTCTACCCCATCGAAGCGGAATGGCAACACTCTTGTTTCGACTTCCACGGCGACGCTAACATCTATACGGGCGATCCGACGGCATGCGATCTGATCAGTTGGCGCGAGTCGGCCCATTTCCGCTCTATGTGGTGGCATGATGATCCAGAGAACAACGAAATCGATACCGAAGAGGAAATTGGCGACGAGATAGAAGCCTTTCAGTTACCAGAGCTCGAGGCTATGTACACATACCTCAACGAGAAGAGCGGCAAGCATCTTCCGCATGTCTCGAACAACGTGCTGAACCGTGGCGATGGCAGGAAATACAAATGGATCGTCGGTAACACCTGGGGCGGAGGCGGTAGTGGCTGGTCAATACTGGAGCTGGGCCATGGAGCTATGTACATTACAACCGTTAATCCGCACGAGTATATCCACGGCACCGACAACCATCAATCGACCCACGTCACCAGTCAGTGGTTTGAAACCCACGCAAACTTCCAAGTTTCCTGGCTAGGCGATGCTCAGGTAAATCCTTTAGATGCCTGCCCGGAGGATGCCCATATTTATCCATCGTACGGTGGTAATTACTACCATGATTATCTAATATGGGACCATTTAGTTGAGACCCCTGAGTTCACCGGCCTTTATGTTACAAGGATGTGGAACCGGGGCGACGCTGCTGGCCGCTACCCACCGCAGAACATGGAAGACATGGACCCGAGTCCGGATACGCCGTTCAACGAAGAGTGGGTAAAGTGCGCGGCGAAGAACATTACTTGGGATTACGACAACCATCCAGAGTACGCTGAGAATTGGGCGTCTCAAGAGAATAAGGCACACAGGCACTTCACACTCCTTGAACCGGTTCCGTATCTGAGTGCGGGTTGGTACGAGCCGCAGAAATGGCGTGCGCCGCAGCAGCACGGATACAACCTCTGCGTACTCGAACCCAACCAGGGAACAATAACCGCGGACCTCACAGGTCACATCGATTCAGAACGCGGTTCTGCGTGGAGCGCAATGTTTGTAGCGGTTGACAACGGAACCCCACGCTACGGGGATGTTTTCACCAACGGCACACAGGGAAGTTTCAATGTGCTTTCCGGCGACGATGAACTCTATCTGGTCGTCGTGGCGACACCAAGTAACATCATGGAAATCGGTATTTTCTCGGACCCTTTTGATGATTACATTACGGACTATCGAGGCGACAACAAAGCCCGGTTCCCATATCAGGTTCTTTTGGGCGGTACAACGCCGAGACCGGACCAATGGCGCCTGACACCTGGAACCGATCCATCGGCGACCGTCGACGCAACGGCTTACGTTTCCCCGAACGCCTATGTCGGACCGGAAGCGCAGATTCTCGGTAACGCGCGGGTGGAAGACTACGCAATAGTTTACGGCACAGTTCGTGACAACGCTGTCGTTTCCGACTATGCGATCGTTGAGAATAGCGCGATCATCCGCGACGACGCCCGCGTCACTGACTTCGCGAGAATCGAGTCATCCACGATTTTAGAGAACGCAGCCCACGTCATGGAGCACGCAAGGGTCTCGAGCGACAGACAGATCTCGGATAACGCCGTCATCAAAGGCAGCGCCAATAACATGGGCAACATCAGTGGCACCGCCATCATTGATGGTAACTACCTCAAGAACGGTGACCACTCCTTAGGCTACCAGTTCCTATGGGCTTGGGGCGACTACCTCGGGGATGGCGAGTGGTACCAAGAATTCAACCAGCTCTACCTGGAATATCAATTCGAGCAGCAGAACGGTTATCGAGTCTGGGACACCTACGGCGCCACTTGGGGCCGTCTGATTAATGGTCCAAGCTATGTCTCCGACAACGGCAGCATAGCATTGGAACTTGATGGAACCAATGATTTCGTAGACCTGCACCAGAGCGTCGGGCAGTTTGAGACGGTCTCCTTCGACGTAGACGTCAAATGGGATGGTGGAGCCAACGGTCAGAAGTTGATCAACTTCTCCAACTCTGCAAACGGCGATGAAGCATGGTTGAGCCCAAGCGACTCGCAAGGAAAACTCGCATTCAGTATCACAATTGACGGCGTTACACAGAAAGTTACTGCTTCAGACCCACTGCCCTCAGGATCATGGAAAAATGTCAAACTGGTAATGTATGGCGACACGGTCACAATTCTTGTCGATGACATTGAAGTGGCGTCCAGCAGCTCGATTACCCACGACATCGAAGAAATCAATGCTAACGAGTGTTACATTGGTCGAGGCGCTACCGGAGACAACTTCGATGGGCGTATCGATAATTTCTCCATTTGGACAAAGGCTTTAGTCGAAAATATCCCGCAAGAACCGAATCCGGTTTCAAATTGCCAAACGATAGAATTACCTCTTGGTTGGTCGATGTTTTCTACATTTATACATCCAGAAAACCCATCTATAGATACAGTATTGTCTTCTGTTGTAAACCAATTAGTTATTGTCAAAGATGTTGAAGGAAATGCCTATTTACCGGAGTACTCGTTTAATGGTATTGGATTGATGGAAATAGGACAAGGGTTCCAAGCAAAATCTACAGAATTAGTTTCTTTTGAGCTTTGTGGTGAACGTTTAAACCCAGAAGAGCATCCAATTAATTTAACTGAAGGTTGGAATATAATTGCTTATTTAAGAGATGAGCCCGCTAATGCTGGCTCTGTATTCTCAGATATTAATGAATCAGGAAATTTATTGATTGTTAAGGATTATATCGGTAATGCTTATTTACCTGATTGGAACTTCAATGGTATTGGTGATATGGTTGCTGGAGAAGCTTACCAACTCAAAGTAAATAACGCAGATGTACTACAGTACTTATCTAACAATGATTCTTATAGAATGTCTGCTACTGAGATTACTGAAAACAATGTGTCTGACTTTGTAAAACTTGCTCCTACAGATAACAATATGACTGTTGTTATTGAAGATGCTGCTTGGGATGTTCTTCCAACAAAAGGTGCCGAGATAGCGGCATATGACAATCAAGGAAATATGGTTGGATCTGTAGCTTATACAAAACCAGTAACTGTTTTAAGTGTATGGGGAGATGATGGCTTGACCACTACTAAAGAAGGATTGTCTGTAATGGAAGATGTAAGCTTTAAGTTATGGAATACCAATACAACACAAAGATTTACGATAGATAAATGGGAGGAAGGTTCGTCTTTTTATCAAGCTAATACTATAAACATCGCCTCTTCTATAGTAACAAATAGTACCATAGAGAACACATCAAACAGAACGCTTGTTCGTATAGTGAACCTATTAGGACAAGAGGTAAATATGGATGTAGATGAATTTGAGGTAGGAGTACTCTTTGAGATCTATAATGATGGAACTATTGAGAAGGTGATTCGTTAATAAAGAAAACTATATTGAGTTGTCCTTTTTTTATGATACTTCATCCCTTTTCAATACTTAGAAAATGGAATAATATTTGTTAATTATTTAGTAATATTTTCAGTACTCTGTGTCCCTCAAAATATAAAATATTATTATGGAAGTATATAATGGCCCTCATTTAATCATAAATAGAGAACACATCAAACAGAACGCTTGTTCGTATAGTGAACCTATTAGGACAAGAGGTAAATATGGATGTAGATGAATTTGAGGTAGGAGTACTCTTTGAGATCTATAATGATGGAACTATTGAGAAGGTGATTCGTTAATAAAGAAAACTATATTGAGTTGTCCTTTTTTTATGATACTTCATCCCTTTTCAATACTTAGAAAATGGAATAATATTTGTTAATTATTTAGTAATATTTTCAGTACTCTGTGTCCCTCAAAATATAAAATATTATTATGGAAGTATATAATGGCCCTCATTTAATCATAAAATATGAAAAAGAAAATTCAAGACTAATTAATACTTGGAAATCTAATCCACTAAATGATTTAGAGTACAGAAAAGAGTTAATAAAACACCTTCAAATAACGATGAAAATAAGACCTTCTCAAATGATATGGATTTTAGATAAAAAAACTATTAAACCAAATTTTGCTTCAAAAAAATGGATTGATGAAGTTATTTTAACCCCAATATTTAGATGTGGATTTATAAAGAGAAGGAATGATGGTTATGATCAATTGGCATTTGTTTTTGGACAAGACGTTTCGGTTTTGATGCAAGGAGTAGAGAACCCATATACTGGATTTAATCCAAAGTATTTTCCAAATGAAACAGGTGCTATAAATTGGTTAAGTAGAAAATCAAATATTCTAGATCATAAGACTTTTAATGAGAACTTAGATATTACTTTTAAAGGAATAGACGATTATGGGAAAGTGGTATTCGAGATTAAAGAAGAAATGGCAAAATTTGATGGTATTATCAATTTATTTAAAAATATGGTTGAACAACATAAGTTCATGAAGAATAATATTGATAAATTTTCTAACTTAACTAAAAGAGAAACGGAAGTACTCAAATTCATCATTATGGGAGATATTAATAAACAGATAGCTGATAAAATGCATGTTTCTCCCAATACCATCCGATCACATAGAAATAGAATTTGGCGGAAACTTGAAATCAAGCATTTAAAAGATTGCTTCAAATACACATGTTTTTTTAATTAATGCCTCTAATTAAAATTCCGCTCTATAGCGTATTGCCCAATGTAAAAATAATACCTAAAGTTGTATTTATTATATAACCTTAAATTAAGACGCAATGAAAACAAACAAGATCTTATCACTTTCATTTTTACTCTTTTTACAGTTAATGGCTTCAGCGCAATCTATAACTCTCACTGTTGACAGTGTTTCTTCAAACACGATTTGTAATGAAATTTGGACAGAACAAAATTTAGATCTTAGCTTTGTGCCTGGAACAAGTGATGATTGTGGGCCAGAAGCTTGCTTTTTTGATGTAGCACCAACATATGTATGGCTTTTTCCAGCAAGACTATCTGTTGATTTGTCTTCTTTACAAAACATCCAAAAAGTAGAAGTTGACGTTGTAAGTTATTGTAGTTATTTTGAGCCAGAATGTACCTTCGCCCATTTAATGGATGGTACTGGTATAATCATTAATACTGTGGGAAACACAATTAATAATCCAGCAAACTCTTTTGGCGGCACACTTGAAACTTTAACAATTAACAACCCTACTGAAGGCTTTTTAAGCGAACTAGCTATTAGTTCTTGTGAGGGTAACGTACAAGAAATAAGAATCTTTCAAAAAGGTGCCGAAAATGTAGATTTAAATGAAGTAACAAATGAAGAATTTAGGCTCATAAAAATGATTGACATTCTTGGTCGTGAAAAGACAGAGCATAAAGAGGGGATGATTTTGTTTTATATCTATGAAAATGGAAAAGTTATTAAGAAAATAAAGTAGTTTTTCATTTCTTAAATTTCTTCAAATCATTCCAAAAGCGGTTCGAACGAGAACCTACAAGGGGAGCCTTAAAGGTCAAGTTATTTTTAAAAATAACTTGACCTTTTTTATTTCTTACATTTGAATTGACATAATTATTGATATGAAAATCACATTGTTTTATATTTCACTGATTAGTATGCTTTTACTAATTAACTCGTGCGGTGATGATAATGAATTAAATATGACAAATAATAGCTTAATTTTGATTAAAGTAGATTATTTGACTTATAACTTTGAGGGTTACTATGAAATACCAATTAATGAAATTGATTATTCTAATGACAGTATTCCCTTGAGTGTAAATTATTTTCCACCAGGAGATTTTGGAAGTATAGAGTTAATTTATAATAATTCAATCTCCGTATTTAATGGAACAATAGTTTGGATGGGCTTAGGTCAAATTTTATATCCTGAAAACTTTGAAAATGTAATTAATTTGGAACAAATGTCAACCAATATTGAGTTTCCCAATGATTTAAATCATATTGAGTTAAATCAGCATAATATTGAATATGAATATCCAATTGATTCTATTTGGGAGTCAATAAATTCATATGAAATTATTGAAAATTATATTCAAAATACACCAAGTATTGCAACTTTGTTGTACACTCCCGGAGTTGGTATAGGCGATCCAAATTTTTGGGACTACATATTAATTATGACTAAATAAGTCAATCTATACTTTTAACTTCTAGTTTTTAGTATCTTAACTTATTAAGACCTTAATTAATTTAATATTTAAATGAAACAGCTAAATATATTTGGAAAAGAATTAGAATTATGTTGTTCAAATCCTTTAACAGGTGCGTACAGAGATGGATATTGTAATACTGGAGTTAACGATATTGGTACTCATACAGTTTGTGCTATTGTAACAAATGAATTTTTAAATTTTTCGAAAAGTAGAGGAAATGATTTAACGATTGATAATCCTATGTATAATTTTAAAGGATTAAAAGAGGGAGACAAATGGTGTTTGTGCGTTTCAAGATGGGTTGAAGCATATGAAGCTGGATGTCCTCCTAATTTAATTTTTGAAGCAACTAATATAAAAACACTTGATTATGTAAGTTTTGATAAATTACTTGAATTTAAGGCATGATAATTATTAAAGACCAGCAAAAATAAGGTCAATACTTTCAGGGTTTGTTCTATTCGCGCCTTTTAACTATTTACCCTTTTACCTATTTAATGCTTGCCGCTTAGCGGTCAAATTTGAGATAAATTAAAGCCACTCATATTAGAGTGGCCTTTTCATTCTCTAAACTTCTTTAAATCTTTCCAAAAGAGGTTCGAACGAGAACCTACAAGGGGAGCCTTACAGGACAAATACTATTTTTATTAAGTTGTCCTTTTTTTATGAAATAACACCCCATAAATAGGAAATAAATTAGTTTAAAATTTAACGAACACATGTTTTGAAAACTCAAAATAGTACTTTCATCTACTTTTTAATGATGTATATTAGTTTTGAGTAAGCTGCTTGAAAAATAATGAATTTAGGATAGCTGTGATACTTAAACATAGGAAGTGATTTTAAATCAAAACTAAATAATCTATATTTGGTGTATTAATGCGATAGAACACAAGATAGTACACATTCGCAGACTTTAAATTCCCCACAAGGTTGGTCAATATTTTCTATTAACACATACCCAAGTGGTGGTCTTACTATTGAATCTATATTTGGTATATTAATACGACGGAACCCCTAAAATGAACAAACAAATTACAACCATTTCTTTTTTTAAATTTTCATCGTTATTCAGTAAAATATGGGCTTTTGTAATGATGTTACTTGCTCATAACAAGTTATATAAAGTTAAAGGACTTTTATTTTATCGACTAATGGGTAGTGGTAAAGGAAAGGGCTTTAATCCATTACCTGATTGGTCTGTATACAGCTTAATACAAGTTTGGGAATCTGAAGAAGTTGCAAATAAATTTTTTAACTCTTCAAATTTAATTAAAAAGTACAAAAGCCATACAGTAGAAATTTATACGCTTTATATGAAAAATATTTCAGCCGTAGGAACATGGATTAATAAAACACCTTTTAAAAAAGAGACGGATTTAGATTCTAACTTACCTATTGCTATTATTACCAGAGCAACTATTAAGTGGAACTGGCTTTTTCGATTTTGGAAATATGTTCCTACCTCTCAAGAACCCTTAGATGGTAATAAAGGGTTAATTTATACTAAAGGAATAGGTGAAGTGCCAGTTGTTCAAATGGCTACATTTAGTTTGTGGAAAAACTTTGATGCAGTGAAGGAGTTTGCTTACAACAGTAAACAACACAAAGAAGCTATTAGAAAAACCCGAAAAAATGAATGGTATAAAGAAGAGTTGTTTTCTAGATTCCACCCCTATAAATCGCTAGGGACTTGGGAAGACAATGACCAATTGATTTTCTAAAAAAATTATTGAGGATTTGCAATAACGGTCATGACTCCATGTGAAGAGGTTTTTTCATTCAACTTTTTAGGTAAAAATTTAATCATTCCAATCATAAATTGTGTAAATTCATTCTCCATATTTTTATCCCATCGTATTCCTTTTTTTTCCATTTCACTCATCCAGTATAGTAAATACGGATTCATGGTTCCATAAGTTAAAATTTTAGAAACTTTCCATCCACTTTTTTTTAGCAATAGTTCTATGTTTTTAGGAGAAAATAATGAAAGGTGTCTGGGAGTGTGCCAGCCAGCCCAGTTTTTCCCATACTTTTTTCTGCTTAAAGAATCAAAATTAGGAATTTCAATAACCAACGTTGTAGATGGTTTAGAAATTGCTTTTAAAGAACTCAGGTTTTCAAAAGGAGTATAATCGTGTTCTAAATAATGCCACATAGTAATTACGTCTGGCTTAAGCTTGGACGAAAGATCTTTTATTTCTGCTACTTGTAAATTTATTTTTTTAAAAGTATGAGCTTGATTTTTCCAACCTTTATCGCTAAAGTCAATTCCCATTGTTTGACAATTTACTTTTTTCTGAAAAGCCTTTAAAAAAGTTGGATTTCCGCACCCAATATCTAAAATCAAGGACTCTTCAGATAGACTATGTACGTCTTTTATTAGTTTAACCCTTTTTAAATCTAGCTTTTTCTGACTACTTGCTACAAGTTTTTCAAATTTCCCCCAAGCCTGAGCCCCTCGATATGGCAAATAGTAGGAAGTATAATAGTTTTTAAGATCGTCCAAATGTAATCTGGGGTTCAAAAAGACAAGTTTGCAGCTAGAACATTCATCAAAATTAAACAACTCTTTATTAGAATGCATTTGAGTTGTTGTCTTAATAAAAGAATTAAAAGAAGAGGATCCGCATACTGGACAATTAGTAATTTCAATCATTAGGCTAAATTAAGTATTCTGAGAATATAATTCATACAGAAGATATAATAAATGGATATTCACATTTTAGAAGTAACTTCTAAAAACGTATTTTAAATTTATATTTTTAAAGCTATTTTTAAAACAGTTCTCTTTAGCTTAGGGTTTTGTCGTATTAATTTGTCCAATGTCTAAAATCCTATTTGAATTAGAGATTATGCGAAAATTAAAGGAACCTTTTGAAATAAGATTTCTTAGAATCAACGATTTAATTCTTTCTAATAATGCTAACAACTTCAATTCCTGCGAGTGTCCTCTGAGCAGATTCAAACTCTTTGAAACCTATATCAATAGCAATCCTTCGCTTACTATTTCAGTATTGCTTGAGCATAAGAAGAGCATTTTAAATCAAAACTAATTAATATACATTTGGTTTACTAATGCGACAGAACACGCAAGCCGCGCTGCGGCATAATTTTAAATAAAGAAAAACACACTCAAAGGAGTGGGGTTTCTTTTCTGATTTTATGTTGGCATAAGATTTGATTCTTACTGATAAAAACACAACATGAAAAAAACACTACTTTCTATCGTATTAACCTGTCTGGTATTTTCGAGTTTTGCTCAAAATGTTCACACAGTTCTTGTAGGTCCTTATATGACGTATACTCCTAGTCAGCTTACCATTGAGTTGAACGACAGTGTTACCTTCATACTTGAAGGTGGAACTCATGATGCAAATTTTGGCATCAATACTCTTACAGGTCAATCTTTTGGTAATCCTGCTGAAATAACTTCGCTACCCGTTTTTTCTAGTGCAGGTGTTATGGGTACCATTACCTTCGAAGTACCGGGAACGTATAATTACGATTGCTCCGTTTACGGACATGCTTCTATGGGGATGGTTGGTCAAATTATTGTGAACGAATCGGCTGATTGTTTAGACGATAATGAAGCTATTGCTACTATTTTTTCAGGTGGTATGTCCATTTCAAGTTGCACTGAAGCGATTGCTTATTTAGGAGATAATTATGGATATTCTGAGGTAGCTGCATGTGAATGGAACGGCATGCCAATGTTTGATTTTGGAGGTGCTTTAGCAAATGTTTGTGAGTGTTCTTGTGCAGACTTGGAGCCTGAAAATTCTACGGTGGTAGATGTGATTGTTGCCTCTGAATTTCACACAACCTTAGAAACTGCAGTATTAGCTGCAGGTTTAGCAGAAACCCTAAGTGGTGATGGTCCATTTACAGTTTTTGCTCCTACTGATGCCGCCTTTTCATTATTGCCAGAAGGAACATTAGAAGCATTATTAGCTGACCCTTCTGGTCAATTAACGTCTATTCTATCTCATCACGTACACAGCGGTTCAGCTCTTTCTACTGATTTATCTGACGGTATGATGATTCCTACAGTAGCTGTAACAAACCTTGATGTTACAATTACTGACGGTATGGTGTACATCAGCAATGCACAGGTTGTTACTGCAGATATAGTGGTAGATAATGGAGTAGTTCACGTTATAGACGCTGTGTTACTTCCAGAAATTTTAGGTGTTCAAGATGATTTAATGATGGAACAGGAGGAATATATGTATTCTATTGATGTACTAGGAAAAAGAGTAAATAGAAACAGTATTCAAACTATCGTATTCGATATTTACTCTTCAGGAAATGTTGTAAAACGTTTTTCTATTAAATACTGAATCATACTGCTATCATCACAAAACAATTAGTTAGTGTATAATTGTTCATTAAAATCCAGTTATAAAGATGATATTTCGCCTTTTACTACTATTACCATTTCTTACTTTTGCTCAAGAAAAGTTTACTGTAAGTGGTTATTTAACAGATGCAAATACAGGAGAGAGTATTATTGGAGCCAATATATATTGTTCAGACATTAAACAAGGAGTGTCTTCAAATACGTATGGTTTTTATAGTTTAACACTCCCTTCTGGAGCTTACCAACTAAGCTATTCTTTTATGGGCTATCAAACAATAGCCAAACAAATTAACTTAAAAACCAACACGAGTTTGGATGTAGCATTTTTATCTGCTTCAATAAATCTTGATGAAATTCAATTGACTGGAGCGGTTACTATTGTTAAGAGTACTCAAACTTCCGTAATTGATATACCAATTTCTCAAATAAAATCGATTCCAGCTTTCTTAGGAGAGGTTGATGTGTTAAAAGCCATTCAATTATTACCCGGGGTTCAATCAAGTGAAGGAAGTACCGGTTTTTATGTTCGTGGAGGGGGCCCAGATCAAAACTTGATTTTGATGGATGGTGTTCCTGTCTATAATGCCTCTCATATTGGGGGTTTATTTTCGGTGTTTAATGCCGATGCGATTAACAACGTTCGACTAACCAAAGGAGGCTTCCCAGCTAGGTTCGGTGGGCGTTTATCTTCGGTGCTTCAAATTGATATGAAAGAAGGGAACATGAAAGAATTTAAGGGGGATGCATCGCTCGGATTGATTTCTTCCAAAATAACACTAGAAGGTCCTATTATTAAAGATAAAACCTCCTTTATTTTTTCTGGAAGAAGAACTTATGCCGATTTACTTGCGCGTACTTTTATTCCTAGTGAGGAATCCTATGCAATTTATTTTTATGATTTTAATGCAAAAATAAACCATAAAATATCTGCTACTGATCGCGTGTTTTTAAGCGCCTACTCAGGTAGAGATGTTATTAGTGTTGAAGACAATGGCTTAAACGCTTCTTTTCAAGATTCAGAACCCTCGGTTAATTCAGAATCTTTTGGTTTTGGACTGGGCTATGGGAATTTAACCTCTACTATTCGGTGGAACCACCTTTTTAGCGACAAGCTTTTTTCAAATACCACCTTAGCTTATAGCCGCTATAGTTTTGACACCTATTTTGATGTGCAATCAAATTCAGCAGATTCAAATCAAGGAGTATCTTATAGCTATTTGTCGGGTATTGAAGATTATTCGTTTGGAATAAATTTCGATTATATGCCAGCTCCTATGCACGATGTTAAATTTGGTTTATCCTATACCAACCATCGTTTTTTTCCGGGTTCGGTTAATTTAAATATTAATGAGTCTTATGCAGATACTTCGTTAAATTTTGCCATTGATACTACTCTGGATTTCTCAGGAACTACTAAAGTTCATGAACTATTCTATTATCTTGAAGACGACATCACATTTAACGATCGTTTCAAAGCCAATGTGGGTCTGCATATTGGTCTGTACGCTTCAGACGACAACGAAAGTCTGTCTCAAAAGCTAATAAATCCCGATAATTATTACGTTCAACCTCGAATATCGGCTCGTTATTTACTTAACGAAGATTGGTCTTTAAAAGCGTCTTATGCAGAAATGCAACAGAATATTCACCTTTTAACCAACTCTTCTGTGGGGCTCCCTAGCGATATTTGGGTTCCAGCCATAGACAGTGTTCCTTCTCAAAGTTCTAGGCAATTGGCTGCGAGTATTTCTACTCAATTAAAAAACGGCATGTACGAAATTAGCCTAGAAGGCTATTACAAGACCATGAGCGATTTAATTACCTACAAAGCGGGCTATTCTAATTTGAGTAGTACTGAGTCTTGGGAAAATGCTATTGAAATAGGGGGAGAGGGAGAATCCTATGGAATGGAGCTTTTTGTCCAAAAGAAAAAGGGTGCAACAACCGGTTGGATAGGTTATACACTTTCATGGACCAATCGGCAATTTCAAAACATTAATTTTGGAGAATGGTATCCCTATAAGTACGATCGTAGACATGATCTATCTGTTGTCGTTTCTCATAAATTTAACGACCGATTCGATCTTGGAGCTACTTGGGTTTATGGAACAGGAAATGCTATTAATTTCCCCCAGTCCGTATATTTAGGGCTTCCTTACCAAGGTTGGTCAGGGCAAAACATTGATCTGGTTGAGTCCTACGGAGAGCGAAATTCTGTTCGAATGAATGCTTACCATCGATTTGATTTTGGAGCCAACTTTCACAAAAATGGCGAACATTATTCCAGAACATTTTCCATAGCAGTTTATAACTTATACAATAGAAGAAACCCGTTTTTTGTTTACTTATCTCAAGAAAACAACCAACGAGTAGCCAAACAGGTTTCTTTATTTCCAATGATTCCCTCTATTTCTTACCGCATAAAATTTTAGTCATGAAAAAAAGCTTAGTCTTAGTCTTTTCGTCTTTATTTTTACTCTCATGTTCAGATATGGAGATGGTGGTTGAATTGGACATACCTGCTCACGAGCCAGTATTGGTTTTAAATGGAATGTTGGATACTGACACCAATGTGCATGTAATGCTTTCGAGCTCTCTTGGCGCTTTTGAGCAAGGGAACTTATCCAATGTTACGGGCGTTCAAGTTGCTTTGTATGAAGACGAAATTTTCGTTGACAGTCTTTTCTTAGACAATTCAAATCCAACTGATTATGAGCAAAATTTAAACGACGATTTCAATGGAAATTCAGAAACCATTCGTCTTTTTAGTTACCACTCTGATTTCAGACCTCAAAGTGGGAGCTCTTACCGAATTGAGGCAAGTCATCCCAATTATCCATCTATTTTAGCGCGTACCTACATTCCTCAAGACATTGCTTTATTCAATGTTCAGATTGACAGTCTTAGCAATCAGGATTACTTACTCATTAGTTTTAGTTTTAACGACAATCCGAGCCAAGCTAACTTTTATAGAATAAGGGCTTTAGGTGATTGCAGTAAAAATTGGATGAATGAATATGGAGAAGATGAAGAATTCTTCTTTGAAGGCCAAATTCAATTGAATTCAAATGATCCTTCTTTAGCTAGTGAAGGGATTCCATTTGAGGGCTATACCTTTTCCAACGAAGAAGCATTGTTTACCGATGCTTTGTTTGACGGCCAACAGAAAAACATGTCGTTTGATATAGAAACTGATTTTTTTAAATGGGGCGACTGTGATACAGTAGTTCTTCAGTTTACTGTTTTTAGTGACGATTCTTACCTTTATTTTAATTCTTTAGAGGCGCATTCATCGAATGGTCGCTTAGGAATTTTTGGGGGAGAGGTTGTACCCGTTTATTCTAATGTGGAGAATGGACTTGGTGTCGTCATATCAGCAAATGCGCAAACCTTATTTTTAAAGCCATAATATACTTTTTACAGAGTTTTATTGGCATTGACAAATGCATTAAATCTCTTTTACATACCTGAGGTAATATTCTTACTTAGCTTCTTCTTTGAAAATAACTTTGTATATTTTAGCTACAAGCCTGTTACCTGTAGAGTAGTACAGCGCAAAAAAATATAGTCATCCCTAAGCTGAAGTTTCAAATATTGAGAAATTGATCCAAAGAAAATACCCCAAAGACTCCATTGATATTATTGTATTTGGCAACGATGCATGGCCTATTAAATCAAGGACTTACCCTATCTCAAAGTAGGTTCTTATCACACCAATACAATGGCTTGTTTGGAGCTAGCTATGAATGTTTTAAGGAAAAAACGAAGGTTCTTTCGCATTAATTTGCCACTATCTAAATATTCAATTTGAATTAATATTTATGCGAAAATGAAAGGAACCTTTTGAAATAGGATTTCTTAGAATCAACGATTTGATTCTTTTCTAATTTTATTCCCTAAACTTATTAATATCTATCCAAAAGCGGTTCGAACGAGAACCCACAAGGGGAGCCTTATAGGTCAAGTTATTTCTAAAAATAACTTGACCTTTTTATTTAGTATATTTGAAAATAAAAAACAAACCCCCTAAACAGATTATAATGAAAAAAATTTTTAGAAATATTTCAACCACATTTGCACTAATCCTTTCGACATCTTATTTAGCAACAGCGCAAGACCAGGTTTATCTTGAACTTCCTCAGGGCTGGAGTATGTTTGGATATACTTGTCCTGACTCTGTAGATGCAATGGTAGGTTTTTCTGAAATATCAGATAAAATAGAAATAGTAAAAGATGAATGGGGATTATCTTACTTACCATCTTGGGAATTTAACGCAATGGGAAGTTTACACTTTTCAGAAGGATACCAAATCAAAATGATTGAAGAGGTAGCTGACTTTCAATTCTGTGAAGCAATAGTTCCAGAAGATGGAATTGGTCAAACAGACGTGGATGCTTCATACGCTGATGGTGTTGCTTCAGTAGATATTACTTCAGATAATCAAGCTGTCTTTGATGAAGGCGCTGCTTCAGTTACCCCAGAAGATGGAATTACACAAGCTGATGTAGATGCTGTTCAACAACAGTTAAACACTGCAAATCAGACTATTTCTGAGCTACAGGCTGAGGGTGATTGGAACTATCCCCCAGAGAACTACTTCTGGTATTGGGAAGATGTTGAGCAGTGTCTTGAAGGAGAGGCTTATAGTTGTGCAGCTGCAGCAGAATATTTAGCAAATTACAATGCTCCTCAGTACAATATCGCGTATGAAATTTCAAGCTGTGTTAATGTAGCAGAGATGGGATGGGATTTATTTTATGCATCTCAATATTCTTGTACAGAAGCTTTAAATCACCCACTTTTATTGGCTGAGTTTTTTGGAACTCCTGATTATGAATTTGAATTAGATGATTGTGGGGTTCATAATGGAGATAACTCTACTTGCACAGATGAGTGTGGAGTTCTTAATGGAGATAACTCTTGTATAGATGAGTGTGGTGTTATAAATGGAGATAACAGTTCTTGCACAGATGAGTGTGGAGTACTAAATGGAGATAATAGCTCTTGTGCTGATGAGTGCGGAGTTCCTAACGGAGACAACTCATCTTGTACAGATTGCGCTGGGGTGTTAAATGGAACTTCACAAGACTTAGATTGTGGTTGTATCCCAGCTGGCTATGGTTGTGATGGTAATGCATTACAAATAGGTGACCAACACGAAGGAGGAATAGTATTCCAAATCAACGAAGATGGGACAGGTTTAGTAGCTGACCTTCAAGATTCAGGACAAAAGAGTTGGAATGATGCTGTGAATGGAGCATCAAGTGCCACCTCTCAAGGCTATGACGATTGGTATCTTCCAAATATCGATATCTGTGAGTTAATGTACAACACAATAGGACAAGGAGTAGATAATGCTGGTGGTTTTACAGATAATTATTATTGGTCTTCCTCGGAGTACAGTTATTACCACGCGTGGTACTTCAATTTCAATAATGGTCTCGCGGACCGCTACGATAAGGACAATCCAGTCAGGGTTCGTGTTATTCGCGCTTTTTAACTATTTACCCCTTTACCTATTTAACGCTACCGCGCAGCGTTCAAATTTGAAATAAGTGAAAGCCACTCTACTAAGAGTGGTTTTCTTATTCCCTAAACTTCTTTAGATCTTTCCAAAAGCGGTTCGAACGAGAAGCAACAAGGGGAGCCTTACAGGTCAAGTTATTTTTAAAAATAACTTGACCTTTTTTATTTGTTAATATTATGTTATTGAATGAAACACACTAATAAATGGTAAGGTTTTAGCGTTTATAATGTTGTAAGTTTTTTCATAATCCTGGGGGGGATTTAGTTTCAGAAGCCACTCTATTCAGAGTGGCTTTTTTCATTTTCTAAATTTCTTCAAATCTTTCCAAAATCGGTTCGAACGAGAACCAACAAGGGGAGCCTTATAGGTCAATTTATTTTTAAATAACTTGACCTTTTTTATGTAATTTTTCAAAACAAAAGATTACAATAAGGTATTTCACCCCTAGGAGTGAAGTAAAACCTAAATATTTGTATCATTATTGCGTACAAATAACAAAAACAACAAAATTATGAAGAAGGTTTTTCTATTAGCAGTTATTTCTTTAGGACTAAGTCAAATAACCAAAGCTCAAGTTATAAACACAGTTGCCTGCGATTGGATGGGGCTAGTTGTTAATGTTTCAGACACAAACATTGTTGACATTTACCATTCGGGTCATTACCTTACCCACCCAAGAGAATATAATGTTATTGATTGGAAAATTACAGATAGCCAAGGTACTATTATTGCTCAAGAGAGTGTAGTCGACTACAATCGTTTTGCTTTCGAACCCAACATACCTTTAACTGATACACTGATCGTTAGTGCTCATCTAGTAAATGATTCTGCGATCTATGAAGGAAATCCAGTTAATTGCTTGATTCTAGATCAATTGTATTGGAAAGAAGATTATTACCCATCTGGAACCCTTTATGGTCGATGGACTTTTTTGCACGAGAATGTGGGTGTAGACCAAAATGGCGTTTTAGGTATAGACGAGGTCATATTTAATAAGAAGCCTTCACTTATTAAGATCGTTGATGTATTAGGTAGAGAAACATCTATTAAACCAAACACAATATTATTTTACATCTATAGTGATGGTAGTGTAGAAAAGAAATACATCTCAAAATAATTGAAAAAGCTGTCATATATAATAGCGCTATTTCTTTGTTTAATTAGCGACTCTGCACACCCCAACATTCAAACAGACTCTTTAAGGTTCGTATGGGAAAATCAAAGTTTACCAGACTCTACAAGGTTTGATGCATTAGATGAATACTATGAATTGTACGTTCATGTAATGCCCGACTCAGTTCTTTTAATGCTTGATTATTATTATGACTTAGCCACAAGAAAAAATGCGGTTAGGCAAATATATCGGGCGCGACTTAGAAGGGGTAATATTTACAGAAACGAGAATAAACACCAAGCCGCCCTAAGCAATTATAAATTAGCGAGAGGTGCTGCTCAAAAGTTAAATAATTCTCGGCTTGAGGCAATTGTGATTGGCAACTTGGGAAATATTCATTTAGATCAAAATGAATATTTTGAAGCGATTCAGTCTTATAATGAAGCAAAAAATATTTTCATTAAAGAAAATGATTTTGATGGTGAAGGCAGAATGTTAACAGCTATTGGCGCTATTAATTCTAGTATTGGCAATTATGAACTAGCTTTAACCCACTATAATAAAGCGTTAATTGCATACAGCAAAACAAAAGACGCCCCTTCCTCTTCATCTATAGACGCCTTTGAAGTAAATACAGCATTAATCTCAATGAATATTGGCCTTATTCATTTTAAAAAAGAATCCTATCGTAAGGCTGAAGCGGCATTTAATGATGCAATAAAAAAACTTAACATAAAACACCATGTATTTTACATTAAGGATTGCTATTTATTATTAGGTCAAATAAAACTAGGGTTAAATGAAGTAGGGGCAGCAGCTGTTTTTGCAACAAAAAGCTTAGAACTTAATCAGCAGCTAAACATTAAATCTGGAATTTTATCATCAAATGTTCTTAAGGCGCAAATTAAGTATGCCAATGAT